>Ga0055584_100000758_pt1 | contig 30862 bp, 30 predicted proteins | sample OSDHelmetaG_FD_58716 | JGI IMG/M metagenome (GOLD analysis project Ga0055584, IMG submission 58716) | Pelagic marine sediment microbial communities from the LTER site Helgoland, North Sea, for post-phytoplankton bloom and carbon turnover... | ecosystem: Environmental > Aquatic > Marine >... | reverse complement strand
GCAATTTAAAACCATCCGCACCAAATAACTTAATACCGTTATCCTGATACGGATTGTGCGAAGCAGAAATCATGACGCCAATATCTGCGCGCAAACTGCGCGTGAGATTAGCAACAGCCGGCGTCGGCAACGGCCCCAGAAAAATAACATCCATGCCCATCGCTTCAAAACCGGCGGCCATGGCTTGCTCCAGCATATAACAGGACAAACGCGTATCCTTGCCGATGACGACTTTATCCTGCCCGTGCTTATGCCGCAGCGTCAGCGCCGTCGCCATCGCTACCCTCAGCGCCATGTCTGCTGTCATAGGAAAGCAATTGGCTTTCCCGCGTATCCCGTCTGTACCAAAATATTTACGTGTCATGATAAGAAGGTTTGTACCAACAAGGCGCAAAATCAACAAGCACAATGAGTGTTTTCCATATCTAAGTTATTGCAAAACGTAATTATGTTTCATAAAAAACTTCTTGCCTTCTCTAATGTTTTAGTTTCACTATTACTCGTTACCGTAAAAAAAAATACTAGAAAAACACCAGACTGGGGAGGTTACTTCATAATGAATTTATCTAATGCCATGAGCAAAATTGCAGCACCACTAGCGCTTGTCTTTGCCGTTTCAACAGGCACGCCGGCGTTCGCACACCACGTGAGCGATGCCCCGTCCAATGACGACGCCTTTTCCTGCACACGGACTGACCTTGCAGGACTAACCAAACAAGACCTTGTGAAAAAACTTTTACCGGCAACTGTTCTGGTCAACAACAAGCCCGGTGCCAGCGTTGGTGGCAATGGCCGCATGGGACCAAATGGACCTTCCGGCCGCAAAGGCGGTGGCACAGGTTCCGGTGTTGTGATTGACAGCGACAAAGGATACATCGTTACCAATAACCACGTTATTAAGGGTAATGGCATACTGACCGTCAACATCTATGATAAAGATGGACTCAATAGCTTGGGCCCGGAACTGGGTGTACGTTTAGTTGGTACAGACCCGGACAGCGATCTGGCAGTTTTGCAGATCACAGATAAGACAGCGCCTACGCTGCCTTGCATACCGCTTGGTGATAGCTCCAAAGTAAACATACTGGATGATGCTATTGCGATCGGCAGCCCCATGGGCACTACATTTACAGTAACAGCAGGTGCTATTTCAGGCAGAGATCGCTTCGCCAGCAACCCGTTCCAAAGCTTCCTGCAAACAGATACATCGATTAACCCCGGCAATTCCGGCGGCCCGTTATTCAACACGAACGGTGAAGTGATCGGCATTAACACCCAGATTATATCGCAAGGAGGCGGCAGCGTCGGCCTTGGCTTTGCTATCGACATGAGTACGGTACGCCCCGTTGCGAACAGCCTGATCTCCCACGGTGAAGTGAAGCGTGGATGGCTGGGCGTTGTCATCGGACCCGTAAACGAACAAATTGCTGAAAAAGCAGGACTGGAAGACCTTAGCGGCGTTCTGATCGACCAAACCACCGAAGGTGGCCCGGCGGGCAAAGGCGGCCTGCAAAAGGGTGATATCATCACGAATATCAGCGGACACGCTATCAAAGATATTCTGGCTTTGACCCGTCTGGTCGGAACAGCACCAGCAGGTATAGAGATTGATATAACCGTGATGCGCGATGGCGAGGAAATTACAAAGTCCATTACACTGGATGAACGCAAAGCAGCGCCGCCAGCACCGCAGAACAGAGCACCGGCACCGAATGAAGGACCGTTCGGCGAACAACAACCACCAAAAGGCAGCCCGTTCGAAGAGCCATTTGGTGGACAGCCGGAAATACCACGGAATGGAGCACCGGAAGCGGCACCTGAGGCAACGCCGAAAGCAGCACCCAAAAAAGAGCCTGGACCGGGCACACCGCGTCCTTTCTAGGGTAAATAACGGTATAATAATTAAAAAAGGGGCCTTCGGGCCCCTTTTTAGTTTTTATTCTATAATTTGATCACAATTGACCACATCACAACTCATCCCATCCCATCCCATCACAATTAGTCACGCCACAATCGTGAAAAATACCGCTATTGAAAAAAAATCTTGACTTTTCATATTGCTAATTGCTATATAAATGTAGCTTGGAAAATTATACGCAATAAAGGGATATTCTATTATGAAGCTAGCATCGATTTTTAAATCCGCCGTTATTGCCGCGCCTCTGGTGATGGCCACTCTTCTCGCCACCGGAGAGCCCGCAGAAGCGCACCATCTGGATGCTGCCAATCATGATAGCTTTTCCTGCAAACGAAATGATCTGGCGGGATTAAATAAAGTTGATCTCATCAAAAAACTGCTACCCGTAACAACGCTCATTACAATAGAAAAAACCATTTCTCCTTCTTTGGAGGACCAACTCTTCAATTTGCTGGATCCAAACCTTGGTGAAAATAAAGATAAAACAGAAAGATTCTCCGGGTCCGGTTTCTTCATTGACCCCAGAGGCTTTGTTATTACCAATCACCATGTTATCGAGGACGCAACAAAAATCATGGTCTACACATATGATCCTCTTGCCACCAATGAAAAGGGCATGGGTTATGAAGCAAAACTTATCGGCACGGATCCCAAGGTCGATATAGCCGTTCTAAAAATCGAGAACAATGGAAACACAACTTTCCCCTGCGTCGATTTCGCCGACAGCAATACAATAGAAAGAGGGCAAAAAGTTCTCGCCATAGGCGCGCCACTGGGTCTAAATTACACAGTCACCGACGGCATGGTTTCCACCTTTAACCGCTTCTTACCTGATGGTAAAAATAAAACTAACCCTAATCCTAACCCCCTGAGAAAATTAATCCAGAGCAATGTATCAACCAACCCTGGCAATTCCGGCGGTCCTTTATTTAACGAAGATGGTCAGGTTGTCGGCGTCAATACAATGATAGTCGATCGTGCGGGCATTAGTTTTGCTATCAACGCGAACGCAGTCGCCATCACGGCTCAGCAACTATTGAAACACAAGCATATGAGCCACGGTAGAATGGGCATTGGTATTATGCCTCTAAGCCCGGAACGCGCTAAGAAAAAAGGAATACCCGGCGCACATGGCATAGAGATCACAGGCGTTGTAAAAGGAGCGGCCGGAGACAAAGCCGGCCTGCAAAAGGGCGATATCATCTTAAGCGTCGGCGGGCATGAAACAGGTAGTGATGTTAATGAGCTCGCCTATCAAGTCAACATGCTCCGGGCAGGCGAAGCAATCGATATTATTATCCTGCGCGATGGCCAGCACCTTACAGGCAACATCACGCTTGATGGCAAGGAGTACACCACAAAGGACCTTCCTCTCGGAGACCAGTTCGTACCTGCCCCCGCACCTCCGCACCTGCAACAACCCGTACCTCCGTTCGGTGAACCACCGCCATTACCGTTCGGTAAACCACCGCAGATCCCGTTCGGTGATACGCCGCAGGCACCGTAACCCGGGTTTTGCTACAATTAATACCGGTACAAATCGTTCTTGAACGGTCCTGCCGTATCGACACCGATATAATCCGCCTGCTCTTTTGAAAGCTTGCTCAACTGCACGCCCAGCTTTTCAAGATGCAATGCCGCTACTTTCTCATCCAGATGCTTGGGCAGCACATAAACCTTGTTCTCGTATTCGCCGTGGTTATTCCACAACTCGATCTGCGCCAATGTCTGGTTTGTAAAAGATGCGCTCATCACAAAAGACGGGTGCCCTGTCCCGCAGCCAAGATTAACCAGACGCCCTTCAGCCAACAAAATAATCCGCTTGCCATCCGGGAATTCAATTTCATCAACTTGCGGCTTTACATTGTGCCATTTCATGTTCCGTAGAGGCTCTGTCTGGATCTCGTTATCAAAGTGTCCGATATTACAAACAATCGCCCGATCCTTCATACCGCGCATATGATCTACTGTAATAATATCCTTGTTCCCCGTGGCGGTAACAAAAATATCAGCACGCGGCACAGCATCTTCCATCGTAACGACTTCATAGCCTTCCATTGCCGCCTGCAACGCACAAATCGGGTCAATTTCCGTGACCAAAACGCGCGCGCCTGCACTCCGCATGCTTTCTGCGCTGCCCTTACCGACATCGCCAAAACCGGCAACCACAGCAACCTTACCGGCCATCATCACATCTGTTGCGCGGCGGATACCATCCACCAACGATTCACGACAACCATATTTGTTATCGAACTTTGACTTCGTAACCGAGTCATTGACATTAATGGCCGGGCACAGCAACTCGCCCTTTTTCGCCATATCATTCAGGCGCAACACACCCGTTGTGGTTTCTTCGGAAATACCACGAATGTCCTTGAAGTATTTTCCGTACTTGTCATGCATGACTTTCGTCAGATCACCGCCATCATCCAAGATCATATTCGGTACCCAGCCATCAGGGCCATGAATGGTTTGTTCGATACACCACTCATACTCTTCTTCCGTTTCGCCCTTCCAGGCAAACACGGGCACGCCCGTCGCCGCAATAGCTGCGGCCGCATGATCCTGCGTCGAGAAAATATTGCATGAAGACCAGCGCACCGTTGCACCCAGCGCCGTCAGCGTCTCAATCAGCACAGCTGTCTGGATCGTCATATGCAAGCAACCAACGATGCGAGCATCCTTCAGAGGCTGCTGAGTACCGTATTCTGCGCGCAAAGCCATCAAACCAGGCATTTCCGTTTCAGCGATGGCTATTTCCTTCCGACCCCAATCAGAAAGGGCTATGTCCTTGACTTTATAGTCATTATTTACGGCCTGTGGTGCGACGGTCATCTATTCTCTCCTCGATTATGTTTACAGTTTATTTACGTTTCCATGGAAGAATAAGGTACGGCAAAGCTAAAATAAACCATTTTCATCAGCCGCATACAGGAATCGAAAAGATATGGCCTTCACAGTCAGCACAAAAAACTATCTCGGCAACCGGGCCACCATCGTTACACACGATGAAAAAGGCAACGAAATCCCAGTTATGAGCGTTTTACCGTCGGATATAGACTTTCCTGGCAATATTGAAGCACTGGCTGCGAACATCGCCAGCATCCTGAACGGGAACAAGCCCATGCATCAAATCAATATCAACGACAGCCATATTTTTTGGCAAAGCACACCCAATGGTGTCGAGATGAGATTGCAGAAAAGCGAAGGAGTCAACGCATGACAAAGAGCGGACTTTTTATCGCAGCCCTACCCGGATTTGAAAATGTTCTTGAAACACTGCAAAAACCGGAAAACATGAAGGCATTATGCGACACAATACAAACGACTGCGCCGCAACCGGCACCAAACACAAAACCATCCGGTATGGATCTTTAGTCTAGCGCTCGATATCCCGGTGCGTAACATATGAGACAAAGCCCTGCGCTTCCAGCCAGGGCTTTAGCCTTTCAACCGTATAAACAGAACGATGCCGCCCACCCGTGCAGCCAATAGCAACCGTCAGATAGCTTTTTCCTTCGGCAGCATAGCGCGGCAATAGCGGTTCCAGCAGATCTTTCAAACGGTCACCAAACGGAACAAAGCCATCATCTTCCTCAATATACCCCCCCACAGCCGCATCAAGGCCGCTTAAATCTTTCAGCTCCGGCACCCAATGAGGGTTTTTCAGGAAACGCACATCCATCACAACATCTGCGGCGCGCGGCAAGCCAAAGCGAAAACCAAATGACATCAGCGTTACCGCCAGTCGTTTCTCCGCGAAAGAAAAGTGACCTTCCAGAGTGCGCTTCAAATCATGTACAGACAGATCTGTTGTATCAATCAGAATATCAGCTTCACGTTTCAAAGCGTGTAAAAGCTCCTGCTCCGCCTTGATACCGGCGGCAACAGGGCGATCCTTTGCCATCGGATGACGGCGGCGTGTTTCAGTAAAGCGCTTTTGTAATACCGTTTCATCTGCCGTGATAAACAACAAGCGCGCCTTTAAATCACGTGCTGCTTGCTGCACCATTGCCGGATCAAACCCGCGCGAGCGCGTATCAATACCCACAGCCAATGGCATATCTTCCGTCCCCGGCTCAGAGGCAAGCGCGCCCACCAGCGACAATGGAAAATTGTCAAAGGCTTCATACCCCATATCCTCAAAACTTTTCAGCGCAGAAGACATCCCCGCACCGGAAAGCCCCGTAACAATTATTATTTTATGTTCACTCATGACACCGCATCCAGAATAACAGTAAAGCAAGCACCCGCCACATTGCCGTGATCATCTATTAAATTTTCTGCGTGAATGCGCCCACCATGGGCTACCACAATCTGCCGACAGATTGACAGGCCCAGCCCGGAATGCTTGCCGTAGGCTTCGTGTTGCGGTCGCTCAGAATAAAAACGCTCAAAAATGCTTTCGAGCTTGTTTTCAGGAATACCCGGCCCTTCATCTTCCACCGTAATCTTCACTGTACGTTTATCCGGCACAACCCGCACAAACACAGCGCCACCATCCTGCGAAAAAGACAAAGCATTACTAATCAAATTCTCAAACACTTGCGCCAGACGTGTTTCATTACCACGAACAAATATTTTTTTCTTTTGTGGGATTTCAAGAACGATATTGGACACACCTTGCGCCCCTTTTCCACCACGCTCCATCGGCGCACGGCGCAAATCAACCAGATGCTCCAGCACACGACGCAAATCAACCGCACTCATTTCATCACGTGATAATTCCGCATCAAGGCGAGATGCATTAGAAATGTCACTAATAAGACGATCTAGCCGCTGTACATCATGTTGAATAATTTCCATCAAACGCGCGCGATCCTTTGGATCTGTGACTTTGGCTGCCGTCTCCACTGCACTACGCAGACTTGTAAGAGGGTTTTTAATTTCATGCGCAACATCAGCAGCAAAACGTTCAATCGTATCCATACGATCCCAAAGCGCTTGTGTCATCTCACGCAGAGAAACCGATAGCTCACCGATTTCATCACCACGATACCCCATATCCGGGATGTCTGCAGTCCGCCCTTTACCCTGCCGAATAGCTTCCGCTGCCTTTGCCAGCTTATTAAGCGGACGACTTATAATACCGGCCAGATAAAGAGAGAGAAAAATCGTAATACTGAGCGCGCCAAGGAAAACCGTTAAAACATCAAAACGCACCTGTATCATGGCCTTTTCGATTTCCCGTCCGTCCCGTGTCAAAAGGACAGCGCCCATAACCTGATCCACCTTTTGTACGGGCGCACCAGCCGTCATTATGATTTTTCCATCCGCAGCCTTCCACGCCGTCGCATTAATACCGCCCTTCAAGGCCTGCGCTGCGTCTGGGTAATAAGAAATTTTCTCTGACGATGTCGCGGGATAAGGCGGCAGGGCCGTTTTTTCCGGCACCATTTCCAGCAGTTTTGTTCCCAGATATGCCAGCACAAAAGAAGCGGAAAACATTTCCTTTGGCGGCTCCAGCGGCGTCACCTGTACAACACCACCAGGACCTGACAAACGCGATGAGTCAGCAATCAATGCACCATCCAGATCAAACAACCTTGTGCGACTGGATGTTGTTTCCCCCAAACGACGCACCATCCGGCGAGATAGTTCCGGCACCAGCATCTCGATTTCATCCGGACGGGCAAACAAAAATGGTGTACCACGCTCCACCGGCTTAACAGCACCCTCAGCAATAGCACCAGCAAAAAGCTGGGATTGCACACGCAGCGTTTCCAGTTCCGCGTTTATCAAGCTGTCGCGGTACTTGCCCATATACAAAAAGCCAAGTACCAACAACAAAGGCGCCACAACATTCACTGACAAAATACGCAAAGTCAGGCCACCACGCCGGACTCCTTCGCCGGACGCAAGCTCTTTTCTAGCCTTAAACATGGGGAAACCTATTGCCATCGTCATTGATTCTCTCACCATATGGCGGAAGGATCAACAGGGACGACAAAAACATAAGAAAAAGGGCCGGTAAATAAATACCGACCCCTTAATATAGCTAGGCTATGAAACGACAGGACTTAGAAGCCCATACCGCCCATACCGCCCATGCCACCCATATCGCCCATACCGCCGGCAGGCATACCGCCACCAGCTTCTTTCTTATCATCGGGCGCATCGGTAACCATCGCTTCGGTGGTGATCAGCAAGCTGGCAACCGAAGCTGCATCCTGCACCGCCACACGAACGACTTTCACGGGATCAATAATACCGGACTTCACCATATCGACATACTCGCCGACTTGCGCGTTATAGCCGAAATTGGTGTCTTTCTGGTCCATCAAACGTCCAACGACGATCGAACCTTCAACACCGGCATTTTCAACAATCTGGCGTACCGGAGCCTGAATGGAACGACGGATAATGTCGATACCAACATCCTGATCGCGATTATCGCCTTTGATGTCCGCCAGACACTTGGTCGCATACAAAAGTGCAGCACCGCCACCAGCGATAATGCCTTCCTCAACGGCCGCGCGAGTCGCATGCATCGCATCATCAACACGATCCTTGCGTTCCTTCACTTCCATTTCGGTTACACCACCAACGCGGATCACAGCAACACCACCAGCCAGCTTAGCCAGGCGTTCTTGCAGCTTTTCACGATCGTAATCGGAATCGGTGCTTTCGATCTGTGCCTTGATTTGCGAGACACGAGCTTCGATCTCTTTCTTCTCGCCGGAACCATCAATGATAGTTGTATCGTCTTTGGTGATACGAACTTTTTTGGCTTTGCCCAGCATCGCAAGATCAACATTTTCCAGCTTGATGCCGAGGTCCTCAGAGATCATCTGACCACCGGTCAGGATCGCCATATCTTCCAGCATAGCCTTGCGGCGATCGCCGAAGCCCGGTGCCTTCACAGCAGCAACCTTCAGGCCACCACGCAGCTTGTTCACCACCAGCGTTGCCAAAGCTTCGCCTTCAACGTCTTCTGCTATGATCAGCAAAGGACGACCGGATTGTACAATCGCTTCCAGAACCGGCAGCATAGGTTGCAGGTTGGAGATTTTTTTCTCCGACAGAAGAATGAAAGGCTCTTCCAGTTCGCAAACCATTTTGTCAGCGTTGGTTACAAAATACGGGGACAGGTAACCGCGATCGAACTGCATGCCCTCAACTGTTTCCAGCTCAAAAGACATTGACTTGCTTTCTTCAACCGTAATAACACCTTCTTCACCAACTTTTTCCATGGCTTCGGCAATCTTCTCGCCGATTTCCTTGTCACCGTTGGCTGAAATGGTGCCCACTTGTGCGATTTCTGCGTTACCCGAAACTTTTTTCGCGCGTTTTTTCAGGTCAGCAACAACGGCCTCAACCGCTTTGTCCATACCACGCTTCAGGTCCATCGGGTTCATGCCCGCAGCAACGGCTTTTACACCTTCACGTACCATGCACTGTGCCAGAACAGTAACAGTCGTTGTACCGTCGCCTGCTTCATCATTTTGCTTTTCAGCAGCTTTGCGGACAAGTTGTGCGCCCATGTTTTCGTGCTTGTCGGACAGCTCAATTTCCTTGGCAACCGTTACACCGTCTTTGGTGATACGCGGTGCGCCATAGGATTTATCAAGCACAACGTTGCGGCCCTTCGGACCCAGCGTTACTTTTACCGTGTTGGCCAGAATATCCACACCGCGCAACATTTTCTCGCGGGCATCGGCATGAAATTTAATGTCTTTAGCAGCCATTGTCGTTTCTCCTTTGTAATTTGTTTCTGTTAATTAGTTACGCTGCCTTTTTTTTAGCAGCAGTACATTCGATAATGCCCATAATGTCGGACTCCTTAACAACCAACAGCTCTTCGCCGTCAATCGTCACTTCATTGCCTGCCCATTTGGAAATCAGAACGCGGTCGCCCGCTTGTACATCAAGGGCAATACGCTTGCCATCTTCGCTGCAAGCACCCGGTCCGGCAGCGATAACTTCCGCTTCCATCGGCTTTTCTTGTGCTGAATCAGGGATAATAATCCCACCAGCTGTCTTTTCTTCCTGCTCCAGACGGCGCAACAGCACCCGGTCATGCAAAGGACGGAATTTCATGTTTGGTTCTCCTTTACCAAGTTGTTGATTTAGTACCAGTTTTCACCGTTCCACAAAAGTGTTTTAGCACTCCCGCACGGCGAGTGCCAACTATCTAGCGCACGCATTGTATAATATCAAGGAAAATCGACGGTTTCAGACAACCACACACCGCCGAATGAAACCCGCCTCGCTTGGGAGCTCCTCGCATAACCCTTTGAAAGACCAGCATATTAAGCAATTCTCAATGTTTTACAGATATGATGGTATATAGCGGAAAAGGATTTTCTGCTATAATAGCTTGTAATAACAGGAGGTTTTGCATGGCAGACTTTGAAAAGCAGATCATCAAAGACTACCGCCTGACCACGGCGGAGATACTCTATCACCTGCCCGACTATCCGGACTTTCTACAATCCTACATCTGGCAGGACTATGACATGGCGCCCCGTTTTCCGGTTCTTTATAAATTTCTGAACTTCTGGACGCGGGAACTAGACGGCAAGCTACATTCGGTTTACGTCGCCAGCCAAAAGATCATCACTCCCGGCGATCTTCAGTTTCACGATACCGAAATCACAATTCAGTGATTTTTCTGATGAGCCCCAATCATGGAGCGGATGGCACATGCCATGGCTGCCGTGACGATGCAGGCCAACGCCGTATCAATCACAGCACCACCCAGCACAGCAATAAACTCGCCGCTTAACGTTCCCGGCACACCTTCAGGTGTTGCGGGAACGAAGGCTGATAAAAACATGAAATAAACAACAATTCCCGGAGCCGTACAGGCAAACCAAAGCGCCATCATATAAAAGGATGTCGCAAACCCCTTCAAGGATGTCGCAAACGCGGGCAGCGAAAAGCCGATGGCAGCAGGGATATAAAACCAGTAATACCGGAACAACCACACAAACCCGGCCGTACTGAGCACCATGAACGTTGCCATCGACGTAGACGGTGGTACATCCGTTTCAACCGCAGCAATAGTCAAACGGTAAAATCCGTCGAAAAAGCCCGCCAGCAAAAATTCTACAATCACAAAAGCCAGCATCCCGCTTAAAATACCATGCGCACGATTGCTCAACTGTACGCGGTCAGCCGCATCATCACCGCTAGGCTGAAACGGCCAGCGCTGATTCAAAAACACAAGCCGCGCAAGATGCGCCAACATCCACCCATCTGCGAAATAAGACGGCAACATCACCAGCGCCTGCCGTATATATTCGCTACGCCAATCCAGCATCACCACCGTCATGTGACATATGATCTTTATCAGGATCGGAACGGCTGCCAGATAAAGCAGATAGCGCCGCTCGCGCCATGCAAGACGGTAGCCGGAAAGAGCTGATTCAGTGATTCCAAAAGATGCCATCGGCAAGCAGTCTAAAGTGGTGAAAGATAGGTGTCGAGAGGGCGTTCCGGTCAAACACCAAGTTTTTCATGAATATTGCTTGAAGTCGTCGAATACTGGAAACGCGCCTTCTTGCCAGGATATGCGTAAGGATAAGCGGCATGCGCCATCAACGCGGCCTCGTGAAAGCCGGACAGGATCAACTTCAATTTGCCGGAATATGTATTGATATCACCAATCGCAAAAATACCGGGGGTCGAGGTTTCAAATGTCGCCGTATTGACCGGAATCAGGTTTTTTTCAAGATTTAAGCCCCATTCTGCCACCGGTCCCAGCTTCATCGTCAATCCGTAAAAGGGCAGCAGCACATCACAGGGAAGATCACGCTCCCCAGCATCATCTTTTACCGTTACAGCACTCAGCGTAGCGTTTTCACCCTTCAGCCCTGCAAGCTGCGCAATATGCAGTGCTGCCTTATTATCTGCAACCAACGCCCTCATTTTATTGATACTGTCCGGTGCTGCGCGGAAATCATCCCGACGGTGGAGCAACGCTATGCTCTTGGCCACCGGTTGCAGGCTCAACAACCAGTCCAATGCTGAATCACCGCCGCCCGCGATCAGAATATTTTTATTACGAAACGTTTCGATTTTATTGACTGCATAGAAAACAGAGCGACCCTCATACTCCTCTATGCCTGGTAATGGGGGCTTTTTAGGCACAAAGGACCCACCACCCGCCGCAATGACCACCACCTTGCAATCAAGAACAGTGCCGGTGTTTGTTGTCACGCGCCAGCCCTCTTCCGTCTTGTCCAGCGTTTCCACCATCTGTCCAAAATGAAAAATGGGGTCAAACGGCCCCGCTTGCTCCATCAGGCGCGCCGTCAGATCCTGCCCCGAAATGATCGGCCATGCCGGAATATCGTAAATGGGCTTTTCAGGATACAGCTCCGCACACTGACCGCCGGGCTTATCGAGGATATCAACGACGTGCACCTTCATATCAAGCAAGCCCAATTGGAATATAGAAAACAACCCCACTGGCCCTGCGCCGATAACCACCACATCTGTTTTATGCATGCTTGTGTCACTCATGCCGCTAATAAAGGCGGGGAATGGAAGTTTGTCAATGCGAATACGTCAGCCTCGGCGCAAATGACTGCGCGGATAATGACCAAGAAAGGGCTTTGCGCGCACAGCACCGCGGACGGGGCGCATATCACGAGGCGCCCTCATAGCAGGTCGTGTGGGGCTGTGCATCTCGATACTCGGCTGAATTTCAGAAAGCGGCCTTAAAAAATTGGCACCCGTATCAATTTTAGCAAAGCCAGCGGCATGCTTGCTAAACACATAGTTAAGCGCCGCCATACCGATAATAATCACCATTCTTCTTTTCATGATGGGTTAGACATACACACCCCTCCTTTCTATGTCAATAAAACTCCATTTGAATTCCACCCGCATGAAGCGGTAAATAAGTGCCATGAATAAAATCATCCCCCACACGATCATCTATTGGCTTTATGCATGCTGTTTCATGGTATTTGCCATGGCGGTTATCGGAGCCGTCACGCGCCTGACAGAATCCGGCTTGTCGATCACAGAATGGAAGCCCGTGACGGGTACCCTGCCGCCGCTATCGCATGAAGCATGGCAACGTGAATTTGACCTGTACAAACAAAGCCCCGAATTCATGAAAAAACATTTCTGGATGGAGCTCAGTGATTTTCAAAAAATATTTTTCTGGGAATGGCTGCACCGTCTGTGGGGGCGTGCAATCGGCCTTGTTTATGCGCTGCCGTTACTGTGGTTTGCCATCAGAAAACAAATACCACAAGGATACGGCATAAAACTTGTCGGCATTCTTATCCTCGGCGGATTACAGGGCGGCATCGGGTGGTGGATGGTCGCCAGCGGCCTTGTCGACCGTCCGTCGGTCAGCCACTTGCGCCTTGCGGCACACTTGCTGCTAGCGCTTGTGATTTTCAGCTGTATGTGGTGGGTGGCTTTATCATTAAAAAATCCAGACGCATGCGAAAAAACGACCCCAAAAACAATCCATGGCTGGGCTTCCTTTTTCCTTCTTTTCCTCACCATCACATGGGGCGCATTCACGGCCGGGCTAGATGCCGGCATGATTTACAACACATTCCCCATGATGGATGGTCGCTTTGTGCCACCCGGCAACATAGACACCCTCTATAATCATGGCTGGGTACAATTCACACACAGATGGCTGGCTATGATGGCCGGCATTTTTATTCTTGCCTTCGCGTGGCGCAAAAAAGATATATGGCTTGCGGTCATGGTCATCGTTCAAATCATGCTGGGTATTTCAACATTACTGACACAAATCATGATTCCCTTAGCGGCCGCACATCAAGCCGGCGCCATCATACTGCTTGCCTTGCTCTTGAAATCAATCCAGGGGACCGGAGGGCGGCGGGGGCGTTCCTGTACCTGAACCCGCTTTCGTACCACCGGCCGCAGAACCGCCTCCTGATGAGGGCGGTGTAGAAGGTGGCTTTGTTGTGCTATCCGGTGCACCATCCACGCGCTTTTTGAAGTGCCCGGCCAACGTTGCTTTTTCTTTCAACTCCACCTTTTTATTAGCCCACGCCGCCTTAACAGCATCGGTTTTTTCCTGAAGGGGAGCGGTAATGCTTTTGCGCAGACGGCCCGCCCACGGTTCTTCACCGGGCTTTAACGGGTTTGCACTAACACGCGCATTGTAACCGTCCAGCTTGTGCCCCGGCGCGCCCAGCTCTGTTTTCAACAAAGCATTCGCCCGGGCTGTCAATTGTTGATCCAGCCGATTGCCATTGTAAAAATAAATCGTATCCCAGCCCTTCGTCATCACAGCCGTCGTAATGATAACGCGTAACTGTGCATCCGTGACTTCCCGCTTACCCGTCATCGGGTTTTTCTTATCAACACCACTAACCCGGTAATAATCCCCTTTATCTTCGATATTCAACATTACCCGGCGGTGGAATTTGCCCCACCATCTCTCATCATAAAGCGGCATGCCTTGTCCATCATCATCGCCCGCCATCGTGTAGCCGCGCTTATCCTGATCACTCTTGGTGTAACCACGTTCTTCATCATTGGCATTCACATCCGTGCCATCAATAAACGCCTGCGCGCGTTTGCGCGCAGCCTTACGCTCTTCACGGGAATGGAAATTATCCTCGCCTTCAAAATCCAGCGGCTCATCATCCAGTGGTGTTGCACCACTGGCCGCCGCATCAAATTCGTCTTTGGGGTCGTCCGTCATCCTTGCACCCTGCTTTTCACCTTTTTAATATTATGCCACAAAGGCTTAACAAACAGCAAATTTCATAACCCCTTGCCTTGCGGCAGAAAGCGACCCTGCGCACTGCAAAGCCTCATGAAAATAGCCTAGACAAGGCGAAACAGCATTTTCTTTTGTAAAGTCAGATAGATAGCGGCAACCACCTATATGGCGTATATATGACGCCCCTATAATGCTTCGCAATAACCTGTGGAATTTTAGGCCGTATCTACTCTTCTTTTTTCTCCGCAGCAGCACCCGGCCATTTTATGTTCTGGAGAAGCTCAACCATCGTCGGCTCCGTCCTGTCCATTGACTGAATCAAGCCCTCGCAGGCATCCGGTGTTGATACGATCTTCTTTTCTATTTTTGAATCTGCATGTGCCGCTGCCTTGTCAATCAGATCAAGATAGGCCTTGAGCTTTTTTTCATTCGGCAAACCGCCATCATTAATAGCGTTATTCATGCGCTCTTTATTTTGCACCAACAGCGGCTCAATACCGTCATTCCATTGATCAAAACGCGCCGTTATCTTTTCTGCCAGATCCGGATTGTCCTGCGCACAAACTTTTACAGCCTTCGCCACATCATTTTTAACCAGCCGCACAGCCCGTATCATGCCGAAACCACCATGGATTTTTGACAAAACAAGTGCCTGCTCCTTGCTGTATTCTTTCGATAGATCCTTGGCCATCACCATGATTTCATCGCGGTAAGGATTAACAAGCGATCCCTTCTCGGCCGGCTCTGCTGCCCGTACCGGACTGCACAAGACCATCAACGTCGCAAAACATATTGCCAGACTTACAAATTTCATCATGTTCACCCCTATTTCTAAATTTTTGTCTCTGACCTCCTTATACACAAAAAAAAGCCGCCGGGAAACTCCCGGCGGCTAAGGGGGGGACAAAACGTCTGCCTAATCCTCACCCGGATAAAGGCTATAATGTGTGCGGGGTCGAAAACCTTCCCAGACTACAGACAGACGAAACCTGTTCATAAAATTAAAAAAATACTCCTAAACCTTATATTCTAATTTTACCCAAATAACGGTGAAGTTCTCATGAATATTACGTAAAATTGTATACGATAAGTTACACCCCTGAAATAACAAGGCAATTTTCAGGAATAGAGTCCTAACCCTAAACCTGCAAACCCACAGACAATTTTGAAATATCAGAAAAGAGTTCCTAAACCCGGCGTCCCTCGAAATCGATGCGCGGATCAACCATCACATAGACGATATCGCGGACCAAAGTCATGACCAGCCCCATCAAGGCAAAGATATACAACGTGCCCAGCACAACCGGGTAATCGCGATTGATCACGGACTCATAACCAAGCAGCCCCAAACCATCGAGACTAAAAATCACCTCGATCAACAAAGCACCTGTAAAGAAAATATGCATGAAGGCACTAGGAAAGCCAGCAATAACAATCAGCATTGCATTACGAAAGATGTGCCCGTACAACACGCGCTTTTCAGACAACCCCTTGGCGCGCGCCGTTAGTACGTATTGCTTGTTAATCTCATCCATAAATGAATTTTTTGTCAGCATTGTCAAAGACGCAAAACCACTAATAACCATCGCACAAACCGGCAAAGCCATGTGCCACATATAATCTAACGCCAGTTGCGGAAAGCTCATCTCCTGCCAATTCTCTGACACAAGGCCACGCAAAGGAAACCAATCAAAATACCGCCCGCCTGCAAAAACAATAATCAACATAATCGCAAACATAAAGCTTGGTATGGCATATCCAATGAATACAGCCGCACTACTCCAGACATCAAAAGCTTGCCCGTCCTTTACTGCTTTTTTAATGCCCAACGGAATGGAGATCAGATAAATAATTAACGTCGACCACAGGCCCAACGAAATCGATACGGGCATTTTTTCCAGCACCAACGGCAGCACACCAATATCGCGGTAATAGCTTTCTCCTAAATCAAAATGCAGATAATTTACAAGCATCGTGCCAAAACGCACATAGGCTGGCTTATCGAATCCGTAAAGCTTTTCAAGCTCCGCAACGAACTCAGGGTCCAGCCCCTGTGCGCCACGATACTTGCTGCTCTGTCCGGCAGCTTGCGGCGTCGCCTCCATCGCCATATCCGAACCGCCACCAGAAAAACGGGCAGTCGCGCCTACATTGTGCCCTTGTAACTGCGCAATCATACGCTCCACCGGCCCACCGGGAACGAACTGAATGACAACGAAATTTATTATCATAATCCCAAGAATCGTTGGAATCATCAGCAATAAACGACGAAAAATATAGGAAGCCATGGTGCACCCACAAAAAATATGCGACAATTTCCGATCTACATATTGATCATTAATATACGTGAATATTATCAATGTATGTAATGTTTTCTATAGTTTTTGAGGTATACACATAACTTATGACTAACAGTGCAGGAAAATTTGAAGCCGACAAAAAGATCCTTAGCAAAAGAGCCAAGGAGAAGAAGAGCGAGATTCAAACAATCGATCTGAAAGATTTTATTCCAGACTACCTCAGTAGCAACAAAATCCCTCGTGGTATACGCCGCAATGTCAGCAACACATTCGACAACTTTCTGGAGAAGACAGGTGGACTATACACCTTTACCAAAGGGACAAAGCTACAAATATATTTTGAAGGAGTCTCTGGTGCGCTTGCGAAAAACAAAGCCAAAGTGCTGGGATCAAAACTACGCGACGCCATAAAATCAAAAAATACAAATGACCCGCTGGCGGACAGTGCGGCAGCAGAAGCGGCCGCCCAACAAGCCGCCGCAGAAAAGAAAAAATCCGAAGAACCATCTGCTCTTGCGCGTGTAATAAAAGAAGGGCTTCCTGAAAACCCGGATGAACGCACATTAATGGCCTGGACCCAGCGCGTGCTGCAAGACACCCTGCATCAACCGGAAGGACAGTTCCTGCCAAAGGACCTTTTGCTTCTGGGCAATTTATACAAACCTGTTTTCATGCCACTGTGGTTTCATGGCCATGACGCTCTCAATGGTTGCTGCTGCCAATTAAGCGGTGCGCCTAAACCACGCGTAAACGGAGAACGCCACCGCCAGAGCTTTGCTGTTTTAATTGCGACCGTCATCGCGGGACTACGTTTCCTGAAGGCTGGCAAACAAGGGATTATCCTTGTGCCACTTTTCGGACCGTTACTGCAAGACAACGATATGGCTGACCTGTATTTCGCCATTCTACGTGCCCTACCGGCAGCATTGCGCCAGACAATTGCAATTGAAATCAAAGGATTTTCCGACCCGCCTCTCTCCGAACAAAACAGAGAAAAAATATTGCAGCTCTCAAAGCTATGCCGCTCTATTACCATTCACACCAGCCTGCTCTCCCCAGCGGACTATTCTTTTGAGGGATTCAAGCCTTTTGCCTACATGCTGAACTGTACGGGATATGGTGCGGGCGTACTGGGGTCTACATTGAAAAAAAGCGCTGACTTCTGCAAAAGTCATGGCGTCAAAAGCATCGCCTGCGGCATTAAAGATAGACAGGAACTAGAAGCCGCCATGGGCACCGGCATCAATTTTATCTCCGGTACCCACCTTGGGATAAGCCGTGAGCCATATAGCGTACAACCCTTCCAAAAAGAGCACATCGGCAAAAAGTGATATCCATAACGATATTGACACGCCCTCTCGTGGCATGTTATTTCCTACCTCTTAATAGCCTATAAATAACTTATAAATAATAAACAGGGACTATCATGCCGGAACAAAAACAAAAAGGGCGCTTAATGCGCGCCTTTAAAAAGGCTGTCGCGGGATCATTTATTTTTAGCGTCCTCGCTACAGGATCATCTTATTTCCTCTTGAAACCGAACGTCGATTTCGATCCGGACAAAGAATACAAACCCAACAAAATACAACGTGAGTTTTTAAGCCTAACTGCCAAAAAATATCACTATCTGGCACTCGGCGACAGCGGTCACAACAAACCTGAAATTCAAATGTTTGCCCTACACAAAGATACCGTGCGTACACTGGCCGATGCGGGAAAGAAAAATTACTTTCTGGAACAGCCACCCGCCTCGCAACCCTATTTTGATGCCGTAAGAAACAACAAACCCACATCAATGCGTGATGGTATCGCCGCACACCATAGCTGGCTGTGCAGCATTGAAGAAAAGAAGGGACTGCATGAAACCTTTGAAACCGGATCACGCTCCAATCATGACATGCGATTTATTTCCGCCGACACACGGCTTAATAACCCAAAACAAGAAAGAGATAAAAAAAACGCCGCTTTTAATAATCTTTCAGCCATCGAGCGGGCAAGAGCTGCTGCCTATATACTGGGAATAAGAACATATATAGATCTATATGGTTGCCTTACACCCAAGGCATTCATCCTTCCCTCCCTGATTGCACCGAAAAACAATATTTACGCCACAAACATAGACAGCATAGATGACACACACACCGGGAAATACATCACTTCCTATGATGGGCCGGGCGTTGTTTTATTTGGAGCCGCTCATTTTTTCAACAGTGTCACCACAGATAAAGGCAACAAAAGCCTGCGTACAATACTTCCCGATAACGGGAAATCTCTTGCCGTTTTAAATATCGCGCGCGACACCGATGACAAAGAAACAGTCGAATATATAATAGACAACATCCATGAAGAAGGAAAACAAGCGCAAATGCCCGACGCCATCCTCTATGTGTTGCCACCGAAAGGAAACCCCGACGGCATTGAAATTATAAACCCGGAAATGCAAAAACTGTATGATCAGGCAAAAGAAAATTTGCGGCAAAGGATGAAGAAAAACCAGTCCGGTCCGGAGCCGCACAAAATATCGTAGCTACGGCTTTATATTCCAATCCACAATCCGCCAACTATCGCCCGTGCTCTCAAAGACACAGAGCGCACCTGTTGCAATTTTTATGCTGTGTGCCTGCCGAAACCCTTCAAAATCACCGCTCAGATGCGGTGCAAAGCGGGCAATACCGTTTGATGTCACCACCAATACGTTACGATCTTTGTATTCCTTGATAATTCTATCACCAAACAAGCACCAGTCTTTTGCAATCTTATCCGGATCAACCACCCACCCCGGCGGCACAACAGCATCCGTATCCCAATCTTTTATGGCCTGCGCACCGATACGGGCAACAACCTCATCATCAGTTTTATTTTCATCAGGACCGTAATCAATTTCATTAAATATAGCATCAGACCCAAGACGTGCAGCAACGCCACACTCATCCATAGCAATCTCTGCGGTCTCACGCGTCCTGCGCAGCTCGGAACACAGAACAGAAGATGGCACCCTGTCATTTTCCTTCAACCAACGTCCGATAGCACGCGCTTGTGCACGCCCCTTTTCGGTCAACGGTAAGTCCGTGCGCAGGCCAACCCGCCGTGGCGTCTCACCGCTTTTAAATGTATTGCCATGCCGGGCGATAATGAGAGTTGTCATGGTATAGATTGCATTCCTTCTTTATATTTCTTTTGCATTTGCGCCAACGCTTCAATGGCCTGCATAACCTTGCCGTACTCTTGTGTCACAGAATTATCATGCGGATAACCAAGCCCCGCCGCCAAAAGATCATAAGCCTCCGCCGGGCGGCCACGCGCCACGAACATCTTTGCCAGCTCCATCCGTGCTTTTGTATGCATCGGGTTCTTTGTCAGTGCATTTTCCCACGATACCACGGCACTGTCCGCATCCTTGACGGTCATATGCAACTTTCCGCGCTTGTAATCCACCTCCGCCCAGATCGGATTCATGCTTTCTGCATTATTCAACAAGCCATGCGCATCAGAAAACATCGTGTCCTTGTCCGCTGTTTCAAACAAAATGCCCGCACCAGAAAGGATATCAATATACAACCCTGCCAATTGCACCTCCGGATCGATAAAACTGGCGGGCGCCCATTGCTCTGCTTTTTCAATGTTATCCAGAAACGCCGTAAGCTGCGCTTCTTTAATCGCTGCGTTCGCCTTCAAAAGATAATGTTGACCGCTAGCACTGCTCGCCGCCATGAGTGATGCCAGTCCCGCGACAGACATCACGCACAGCGCTAAAATAGGACGCTGCCACCTGGCAACATCCAGCGCTTTATAGTTTTGCTGTGCTGGTAAACACGCATCTGAAAAATAGTGCCATGCCGCCAGCCACACGCCTGCCACAATCAAGATCGGCATAATATACAAAGGAAAACTCGTATGCGCATGCAAGAAAAGTGTTAACAGCGCACAGGTAAACCCGGCAACAGCAGCTTTCTGCGCGCTTCCTTTTTCTGCTCTGCGCAAGGCCGCCCCTGTACGCCACAACACGGCAAGGCAGAGCGCATAAAACAAAACGATTGCGGCTACTCCTGTTTCTGCGCCGAATTGCAACGGGTCCATATGCGCCCAGAAACCGGCAGAGTTTTCCACCAACGGCGTGCGGTAGCGCGGATAATACTGATAAAATGTGCCAAAGCCCGTTCCACCCCACGGATGATCACGGATCATCCGCACCGTACTCTCCCACAACGACAAACGAGACATTACATTGGGGTCATGGGTCAGCGTACCCAACTGCGTCAACCGTGTCATCACCTGCCCGCCGTTCAGCAGTTCCATCGCAACAAAAAGTGCCAGCCCCGTGCCGTACGTCACCACTGCTTTTTTCAAGCCAGGGCGCAAAACAAACAAAAGAAGGCCAACACCAACAAATGCAAAAAGGACACCGGAGCGGCTTTGCGTCGCCAAAAGGCCACCAAACAGCAAAACCAGCGCAGCAATGGCTGCGTAATGTAGCTTACCTCTTTTGTTTCCGTGCAGCACATAAGCCAGCAACGGCAAAAGTCCCAGATTTAACAGCGTCGCCAGATCATTTGCGTTGGGTAACGGATGATGTGCCCGCGTGCTATATACGTCCTGTAAAAACAAAGACTGTGTCAGCGCCCAACCACCCAGAACGCTTAAAGCCACCAGCAACACACTAAAAGCTGTTGTCACATAAGCACGCGGATCACGCGGCGCCGACAGGGCAAAAAATGTAACCGGCAAAGAAATAAATACCAACCATGTAATCATGCTGACAAAAGGCACCGTGCTCCACATCAAACTAAATGTGATGTAAAGCCAAAGCGCACACAGCAACAAAGAGGCCGCACTGAACGGCACACGGCATATACGCCAGAATGAAGGAACGACCACAACGCACGCCGCCAGCAAAACACATATAATCGCCGGCGCATAAATAATGTCGCGGTAACCGGTAAAAAAAAGCCCCATAACAAAGGCGGCGAAAAGCAGGCATGCTGATAAAATGGGTCTAAAAGCCGCTATCATTCCCCGGCATCTCCGAACTGCTTCAAAAGCCCTTCCGCCCGGTGCAAATCCTCCGGCGAATCTATACCCGCCTGCGCAGCACCAAGCGCCACCTCCAATCTGACCGTATGAATGGCAATACCGCTTTCAAGCAAGCGCAATTGCTCCAGCCCTTCCAGCGTTTCGTAATAGCCATGCGGCAAGCGTACAAATCTCTCCAGCACATCCGCGCGATATGCATACAGCCCCATATGCTGGTAAACAGGCGAAAAACCCCCTTGCGTACGCAAACCGGCCTCATTGCGAAACGCAGGAATAATATTCTTTGAAAACCAGATCGCCCGTCCGTCCGGCGCAATAACGACTGTCGTGCCGCTAAAGGGTGTTGTCTTTTTTGCTTCGCGTAAAGCCTCCAGCTCCTCCCACCGCAAGCGAATAACCGGCGTAAGAACTTCGTAATCAGGCCGCTCTTCAAAACCGGCAATAAGCGCACTCACCGCTGCAACCGGCGTGAACGGCGCATCGCCCTGCAGACTGATAATCACATCATACTTCCCGCCCTGCTGCCATACCGCTTCCAGAACACGGTCAGAACCGGTTGCGCAATTTTCTGACGTCATCACGCAATCAACACCAATCTCTGCACAATGCCGGGCAATGCGTTGATCTTCAGTGGCCACCATCAACGTCACATTTTCATGCTCTGCGGCTGCCTGCCAGCCAATCTCGACGACACGCTGCAGCATCGTTTTACCGCCAATCTCCGCCAGCGGCTTGCCGGGGAAACGTGTCGATGCATAGCGAGCGGGAATGACCAGAGCCGTTTTCATGTTCTTCAGGATATAGGGCCAAAACGCCCCTGTCACCGTTTGAACTATATTTGGGGATGAGTTTAAAAAAACTATTGAATCTCTTGTGGTTATGGAATAAAAGTTGCACCTATCAAAAAACTGGTATATAAACCTTATGTTGTCATAAGTATAAAAACATATAGCAATCAAGACAGGAGAGCAAAAATGGTGGCACTACAAATGAAAGTAAAAAGCTTTCTGGACGATATAGAGGATATGAGCAACCCCACAGATACGCAGCGCCAAGAGGCTATACAGCTTCTGACCCGGACATTGCGTCAGCGCAAAAAGCACCTCTGCCGCAGCCGTGACGAGCTGGCCCGGGCTGCTGAAAGGCTGAAAAGAACGAATAAGCAGCTGATTGATATGAATCGCCGGCTTGAACTGGCCAAAAAAGCAGGCCTTGTCAGCAAGAGCATACATTAACTACACTGGGTGACATGACCATGTCGCCCCTCACCCACCGCCGCATCGCACAATTCAAAGCCAACAAACGCGGCTTCTGGAGCCTATGGCTGTTTCTTGTGCTTTTCTTCCTGTGCGTGGGGGCGGAATTCATTGCCAATGACCGGCCCCTGCTCGTCAAATATGAAGGGCAGCTCTATATGCCCGTATTCAAAGACTACCCAGAAACAACCTTCGGCGGAGATTTTGAAACCACCACCGATTACCGTGATCCCTATGTGAAAGAACTGATCGAAGCAAAAGACGGATATTTTATCTGGCCACCGATCCGCTATTCCTACGACACGATCAATTACAACCTGCCACAGCCGGCCCCATCGCCACCAACAAGCGATAACTGGCTGGGCACTGACGATCAGGGACGCGATGTCATGGCGCGTGTCATTTACGGCTTTCGCCTGTCTGTTCTATTCGGCCTTATACTCACCCTCATCAGCTCTTTTGTCGGCGTGCTTGCGGGAGCCTTCCAGGGATATTACGGCGGCAAGCTTGATCTCATCATGCAACGTATCATCGAAGTATGGTCCAGCCTGCCCAGCCTTTATATCCTGATTATCTTTGCCGCGATTTTTGTGCCGGGATTTTGGACATTGCTGCTGATCCTGCTAATGTTTTCATGGGTATCACTGGTCGATGTTGTGCGCGCGGAATTCCTGCGTACACGGAATTTCGATTATGTGCGCGCCGCCAATGCACTTGGTGTTGAAAATTTGACGATCATGCGCCGCCATGTTTTGCCGAATGCCATGGTCGCTACAATTACCTTCATGCCTTTTATCCTGACCGGCGCGATCACATCATTAACCAGCCTTGATTTTCTGGGCCTAGGTCTGCCGCCGGGCTCGCCGTCACTGGGAGAGCTTTTATTACAGGGTAAAAATAATATACAAGCACCGTGGCTGGGCTTTACCGCCTTTTTCAGTCTGGCCATCATGCTGTCCCTTCTGACCTTTATCGGCGAAGCCGTACGCGATGCCTTCGACCCCCGCAAAACACGGCTTTAAGATCCGTTTACCTGCCGCCAGAATCGCCCCATAATCTATAAAAATATAAAATATATAAAAATTATGAACAGGGAGCGTACAATATGGCAGATAAGATCGGGCCGCCAAAAGGCCTGAAGCTCGTATTTTCAAAAGCAGCCGATTACAACCGGATTGATTCGCTATTCAATCCCGCTGCAAAACAAAAAACAGACCCCAAAGGATATGTTGTACGCCGTGTCGAAAGTTGTTTTCGCAAGGCTGTGAATGAAAATGCCGCCGCCATGCTTTCCGATGAAAAGAAAAATGTGCGCGGCCTGACGGTCGCCTACCGTACACATGAAAACAAAAACCCTGCGCCCGACACACAGCATGACTACACAGAAATCGGCAGTTCAATGACGACCCTGCCGGGATATAACAGCACACAATTAATTATTGCCGCGCTGGCCATCCGTGAATGGTTGATGCACGCGCCAAAATTCCTGCTGGTGACTGATATTAACAAAGACAATGCCGCATCCCTAAAAACCTATCATGACACATTGGGCTGGCAGGTTCTAAGTGACCCCTTATTGCGCGCACACGCCGCATCCGTCACCGATAAGACCCTGGATGACGCACAAAACAAATCGACCGTAGCCGCTGCTGAAGAAACAGTCGGCGGCGCACAAACCGTGTGGCATGTCTGCACCCACACCACACTCGCCACACAAGCAAAAATACTGCTGGCCTTCATGGATGCGGGCGGGATAACAAACAAGAAAACCGGTGACTTCATCCCCGTCGACTTCAATGCCCTTGAAAAGGAAGGCGTCACCCGTAAGGCACTGGAATCACTGGCTTCCGGCAAAAAACCTTCCTCCTTGCGCCCGGCGGCTTGATTTTTTAACGGCTGTCTCGTAAATTTCTCAGTAATCAAGCTTATGACATCAACGGGCCCATAACTTTGAAACAGGGAAATGCTTGCCATGACACTTGCCGACTCTTTTAACAGCGCACAAAAACCGGACCTTGCTCTTAAAATGCACTTCTCCAAGGCCAGTGACGGCAACCGCCTTTTCAAGTTCTACAGAACGCACCCGCACCCGGATGTCGATCTGCGCAAACAAGACGTCATAAATGAACGCGCTGCCGGCGGGCGGGCAATCATTTATGAAGACCCGGCGGGAGAAATATATTTTTCTTCTATAACTTACGAGTACGCCAAAGCAAACACCAATGACACACACCCCGAATGGGCAGAATGCGGCTCCACACAAGCCGCAACAGGCGGCCTCGGGCTCTATCCTCTTACCATCAGCTCACAAGTGATTTATTCTTTCCTGACCGATCCGCCGTATGACAAGTTCATCGGCAGCTTTTCTAAATCAAGCCCGAATGTGGCAAAGTTAATTTTAGGAAAAGTAGGCTGGAAGCTTTTCACCCCCGATCAAGACTGCCTGGAAGCCACGAAATCAACCAAGGATGTAGAGCCCGACAATTCCCAGAGAAACTGGGCAGGGTCACCATCATCATGCCTCCCCCATCAGGCGCGGATTATCCTTGAAACACTAAACGACAGCGCTGCGGGGAAAATGATTCACAAACAAACGCAGGCAAAAATCAAACTGGATGTATCGGACTTCCCGCTAGCAAATGAACTGCGCCCCATGCTGGAAGAGCTTGCGTACGGCAAATTCGGTCAATATCTTGAGGCAACAGCCGATATGAAACTGGGACATACTCGTGAGTTGCTTGAACAATATATGAACTTACAATTTACGCCACCAAATACAGGCCCCCAACCCGGCCCCCAACTCTAAGCAAAGGATTTTTAAATGCCCGTTATCAACAGCATTGCCGCCCTGAAAGAAGAGACCGCCGGATACCGACATGATCTGCACAAAAATGCACAAACAAAATATGAAGAAGTTTTTGCCTCCGGCCTTGTTGCAAAAAAGCTAAAAGAATGGGGCATCTCCTTTGAGCAAGGGCTGGCTGTCACCGGCATTGTAGGAACAATCGAAGGTCAAAAAAATGACAGTGGCAAAACGATTGCCCTGCGCGCAGATATGGATGCGCTTGATATTGTCGAGCAATCAGGTGTGCCGCACACATCATGCAATCACGGTAAAATGCATGCCTGTGGCCATGACGGGCACACAGCCGGGTTGCTGGCGGCAGCAAAATATTTAAGCGAAACACGCAATTTCAACGGCACAGTACGTCTTATTTTTCAACCGGCAGAAGAAGGCGGCAATGGCGCTGATCGTATGATCGAAGAAGGATTGTTTGAAAAGTTTCCCTGCGACTATGTATTCGGCGTGCATAACTGGCCGTTTGAACCGGTGGGTACCGGCGGTACATGCGTGGGGCCGATGCTGGCTTCTGTTGATGAGTTTAATATCAAGATAACGGGCAAAGGCGGGCATGCTGCCATGCCGCACCAGGTCATCGACCCGACGGTGATTGCGGCAAACATTGTCATGGCCTTACAAACGCTTATATCACGTAACATCAAACCGATAGATACAGCCGTCATCAGTGTTACAAACTTAAATGCGGGAACGGGCGCCTTCAACATTATCCCCAGTACAGCGACCATGACCGGCACCGTACGCACCTTCAGCAACGATACACGCCATTTCATCAAAAAGCGTATAGATGAAGTGATCAAACAAATCGCAGGTGCCTACGGCGCCACAGCAGAGATGAAATATACATTCTTCAACGACCCCACCATTAATACCGCCGACGGTGTGGAAATGGCCGTTGCCGCACTCTCGGATGTTCTGGGTGCGGATAATGTGAGCGGGCAATATGAACCAACCATGGGCGGAGAAGATTTTGGTGCCTATCTAGCTAAAAAGCCCGGTGCGTTCGTATTTTTAGGGCAAGCGATTCCCGGCAATGAAAAAAGCCCGCACAGCCATGGTCTACACAGCCCCTTTTACGACTTCAATGATGACGTACTGCCCATCGCTGCCAGTTTCTTTGCGAAGCTGGTAGAAAACTACATGCCTATAGGAAAATAATTGCTAAGCCGACGTGCTGACCGTCGCACCGACTTTTTTGAGAAGCGCATCAACGGCGGCGTTCTTGTCCCGATCTTCGCTGGAAAGATTGAATAGAGGAACATCCGTGCCGGCAACAGAAGCCGTTGCACGCTCCAGCATCTCCTCGGCACTAAGCCCTTGAAACTCTGCCGCTTGTTTTTTATCCAGCTCTGCTTGCTTGGCATCAGCTTCGGCTGTAGCCTCTTTAATCGTATCCGCCTGCTTTTGAACCAGATCAGTAACTTCCTTGGTCAGCCCCTCCATGATAGCACCACCGGGATCAAGACCGGGAAGGTTGGTATATAACGCAATCTGTCCCCGAAGCTGGGAAACCTTCGCCCTGATATACCATTCCTGCTCGGTATAAAGCTCCTGCTTGGGCGGGCCGCTATTGGCTTGCTCATACAGCAAGCGTTGCACCGGCGTTAAATTTGCCGTGGGCGACTCTTCGCGATCTGCCAGCAACTTGCCAACAGCGCTTAACCCGTTCGTGCTGCTTTTTCTCGCCGCACCCGCTTTTGCATTAGCCAACAACTGGTCGACCGATAAAATTGGATCCACTGCCATACGATCATTTTACAGTGAAATGGCTGAAAAAGTGTTAAAAATCATTAATTTATGCATGCGCACAGGGCTGTTTTGTGCTTGAATAAGCTCATGTCTGAAACTCTCTTGAAAATCAGTCAGTTGGATGTCCGCTTCGGGATGCGGGAGCGCGTGGTGGATGCTGTTAAAAACGCATCCTTTACCATAGATAAAGGAGAGACCGTGGCCCTTGTCGGCGAATCCGGCTCGGGCAAGTCCGTCACAGCCCTGTCGGTGATGCAGCTCTTACCCTATCCGCTGGCCTCCCATACGGACAAATCATCCATTATTTTTGACGGGCAGGAGCTGGTCGGCGCACCGGACAGCATCATGCGCACCATTCGCGGCAAACGCATCGGCATGATTTTTCAAGAACCCATGACATCACTCAACCCGCTGCACACGATCGAACGGCAAATCGGCGAAGTCTTGCGCCTGCACCAAGGCATGGACAAAACCCAGACATCTGCACGCGTCCACGAATTAATGGAACTTGTCGGACTTGCGCAAATGCACGACCGGCTCAACGCTTACCCGCATGAACTTTCCGGTGGCCAGCGCCAACGCGTCATGATTGCCATGGCGCTTGCCAACAATCCAGATCTTCTAATCGCGGATGAACCAACAACAGCGCTTGATGTAACAATACAGGCACAAATTCTGGAACTGCTTAACGATTTAAAAAAACGCCTGAACATGGCATTGCTATTAATAACGCATGATCTGACCATTGTTGAAAAAATGACAGACCGCGTTTGCGTCATGAAAGATGGTGCTATTGTTGAACAAAATGAAACAGCAAAGTTATTCGCCACACCAACACACGCCTACACGAAAATGCTGCTGGCTGCACAGCCCAAAGGCAACGCCGTATCGATCAATGACAATGCACAGGTCATTTTACAGGGCACAGATATAAAAGTGCACTTCCCTGTCGGAAAAACCTTCTTCGGCAAGCCCAAAGACTGGGTAAAGGCTGTGGACGGTGTGTCCGTGACCTGCCGCGCCGGACAGACAATTGGTGTCGTTGGTGAATCGGGCAGCGGCAAAACAACATTGGGGCTAGCTCTCCTGCGTTTATTACACAGTACAGGCGAAATAAAATTCAAAGATCAAAATATTGAAAAATTTGATCGCAAAAAAATGCGACCCTTACGCGAAGAAATGCAAGTCGTGTTTCAAGACCCGTTTGGCTCACTCTCTCCGCGCCTGTCTGTGGCACAAATCATCGGCGAAGGGTTGCTTGTTCACCGCCGTAACATTTCAAAGACAGACCGTGAAGACCTTGTCGTACAAGCTTTGCACGATGTCGACCTTGACCCAGACACCCGTCACCGATACCCGCATGAGTTTTCCGGCGGACAACGCCAGCGTATTTCCATTGCCCGTGCCATGGTTTTGCAACCTGACTTTCTTGTCCTTGATGAACCAACCAGCGCGCTTGACCTGTCCGTACAAGCACAAATTGTTGATTTGCTACGTGCGCTACAGGAAAAACATAACCTCGGCTATATGTTTATCAGCCACGATTTACGGGTTGTCCGTGCCATGGCGCACCACGTCATGGTCATGAAAAACGGTCATGTCGTCGAAGAAGGGGCTGCCCACGAAATCTTTGAAAACCCGCAGCAAGAATACACAAAAGCCTTGATGGAAGCCGCCCTCAATCTGAAAGCGCGCAAAATCGCCTGAACCAAGCGGGCTTTACTTCATAAACAATGCCAGCGTCTCCAGATTGATAACCATTAATGCCCCCGCCAGAAACAACAGCGCAATCCGTGAAGCATAGGGGCCGACCACCTCGGCACGTTCCGGTCCTGTAAAGGCTTCCAGCAAATAACGCAACAACATGCTGCCGTCAAACCCCGGAATAGGTAATAAATTCATCAAGGCAATAGACACTGACAAACAAATGCCCACATAAAAAACAATATAAAACGTATGCTTCCAAGTTGACACACTACGGGACACCCATGTTTCCGGCTCCACCAGCGTACGATCCGTGCGCCCGATACGCCCTGCGACCCCCGTCACCCCCGTTATCAACCGTGTTGTATCACGAAATGCGAATTTCATACTGGCAAATAATCCACGATCCAGATAAAAATTATGTTTCATGCGCCCCAAAAAAACTCGTTCGTAATAAGGGCTGTCAGGATCATAAAATCCGTCATTCAACGACGATAATATATTGACCGTATATTCATGAACATTACCGTCCCTACTTCTAATACCGATAACAATGGTTCTGTCCATGCGCTCCAACAACAAAGCACGCGCACGCGCCGGATCCTCACCCGTTTCCAGCCCATTAACAGTGACAAAAGCCCCCAGATTCAAAGGATAATGCACAGGCAACACGCCGATACGCCCATGTGTGCGCGCAAATCCCAAATCATCCGTATATGAAACGCTTATCGGCTGCGCATCCGTTTTAACAACATTGTCACCGCGCTTTATAACAAAGGATAAAACCTGCCCTGCCATTTCGGTATCATGCGTAACATCCAGCACATCTTCGTAGCGCTGCACGGGCTTTCCATTCAAAGCTACAATTTGATCACCGACAAGAAAGCCGGCTTCTTCCGCCGGGCCACCAATTTCTACACCTGCGATATAAGGCGGCGTTGAAGGCTGCCCCGCCAAAGCAAAAAAAGCAACAAACATAAACCATGCCAAAACAATATTTGTCAGCGGCCCGGCTGCTACAATCAAGGCGCGCTTCCATAGCGGCTGATAACAAAAAACACCCTTGCGCTGGCTATCATCGGCTGTCTTTTGCGCGACTTGAATAAAGCCACACACAGGGAAAACCCGGATCGTCCAGAGCGTGCCGTTACGGTCTGTGCGGGTCCAAAGCGTACGCCCAATGCCAACAGTAATGCGTTCAACATGCACCCGGCACAAACGAGCCGCCACATAATGACCAACCTCATGCAGGAAAAACACCAAAACCGCGACCAGCGGTATAGCCGCGCCCATCACCATATGCCCGTTAATTAGGGAGAAAAAGCCGCCACCCATCACACAAAATCCCTTTTTTCTTGTATTAAAGGCTAT
>Ga0055584_100000757_pt1 | contig 30921 bp, 27 predicted proteins | sample OSDHelmetaG_FD_58716 | JGI IMG/M metagenome (GOLD analysis project Ga0055584, IMG submission 58716) | Pelagic marine sediment microbial communities from the LTER site Helgoland, North Sea, for post-phytoplankton bloom and carbon turnover... | ecosystem: Environmental > Aquatic > Marine >... | reverse complement strand
CGTCGGCCGCGTCGTCGTCGTCGGCCGCGTCGTCGTCGTCGGCCGCGTCGTCGTCGTCCGTCGCGTCGTCGTCGTCGCTTGCGACGTCGTCGTCGTCGGAGCTGTCGTCGTCGTCGGGCAGCAAGGCGGACTCACCGCAGCCAAGAACGAACGCGAACAGCAGCAGAAACAGGAACTTGCAGCGCATGGAGCCTCCGGGTCGCGGGACGCTAGCACGCCCCGATGGGGCCAACGCAGGGCGCCCCCTCGCCCCCTATGATCCTCCGCGGAGGACGAGGGCATGTGTGGAATCGTGGCGGTTCTCGGGGCCACGCCCCGGGATGATCTGCGCCGGTTGGTGCTGCAGCAGGCCCGCAAGCTCCGGCACCGGGGCCCCGACTGGTCTGGGTTGCACGAGGCCGACGGGGCATTGCTCGCCCACGAGCGCCTGGCGATCGTCGACCCCGTCAGCGGCGGCCAGCCTCTGCTGTCCCCCGACGGCGCCGTCGCGCTGACGGTGAACGGGGAGATCTACAACCACCACGCGCTGCGGGCCGAGCACCCCGACTACGCCTTTGCGACCGGGTCCGACTGCGAAGTCATCCTGCCGCTGTGGCAGGCCGTCGGACCCGACGCCGTGCACCGCCTCGACGGCGTGTTCGCCTTCGTCTTGCACGACGCGAGCACGGGCCGGTGGATGGCCGCCCGCGACCCCATCGGGGTCGTCCCGCTGTACTGGGGCCGGGACGCCGACGGCGGGCTGTGGTTCGCCAGCGAGCTCAAGGCGCTCCACGACGTCTGCGAGCGCTTCGACGTGTTCCCCCCGGGCCATGTGTGGACCGACGCCGACGACGGTCCCCGACGCTGGTACGAGCCCGACTGGTTCGCGCCCGAGGTCCCCGCCCGGCCCGGCGACGGCGACCGCCTGCGGGCCGCGTTCGAGACCGCCGTCGTCAAGCGCCTCATGTCCGATGTCCCTTGGGGTGTGCTGCTGTCGGGAGGACTGGACAGCTCGCTCGTGTCGTCGGTCGCGGCGCGACACGCCCACTTCCGCGTCGAGGACGACGAGCAGTCCGAAGCCTGGTGGCCGCGCCTGCACAGCTTCAGCGTCGGCCTCACCGGCAGCCCCGACCTCGCCGCCGCGGCCAAGGTCGCCGAGTTCCTGGGCACCGTGCACCACGGGTTCGAGTTCACGATTGAAGAAGGCCTGGACGCCCTGCCCGACGTCATCGAGCACATCGAGACCTTCGACGTGACCTCGATCCGCGCATCGACGCCCATGTACCTGATGGCCCGCCGCATCAAGGCCATGGGCGTGAAGATGGTGCTGTCGGGCGAGGGCGCGGACGAGATGTTCGCCGGCTACCTCTACTTCCACAAAGCACCCGACGGCGCCGAGCTGCACCGTGAGTCGGTGCGCAAGCTCCAGACGCTGCACCTCTACGACTGCCTGCGCGCCAACAAGGCGATGTCGGCGTTCGGGGTGGAGGTGCGCACGCCGTTCCTGGACAAGGACTTCCTCGCCGAGGCGATGACCGTGGACCCGACGGTGAAGCTCTCGGGCACCCACCCCGACGGCCGGCGCATGGAGAAGCACTACCTGCGCTCCGCGTTCGACGACGCCGAGGAGCCCTGGCTGCCCCAGGAGATCCTGTGGCGGCAGAAGGAGCAGTTCAGCGACGGGGTCGGCTACGGCTGGATCGACGCCTTGCGCGACTACGCCGCGCGGCGGGTGTCCGACGATCAGCTGGCCGGTGCGGCCACCCGCTGGCCCGAGGCACCGCCGGCGACGAAGGAGGCCTACCTGTACCGGTCGATCTTCGAGGACCGGTTCCCCCACCCCTCGGCGGCCGCGACGGTCCCCGGCGGCAAGTCCATCGCGTGCTCAACGCCGGCGGCCATCGCCTGGGACGAGGCCTTCGCCAACGCCGCGGACCCCAGCGGTCGGGCCGTCGCGGGCGTGCACGACGACGCCTGGAGCGACTGAGCGCTCAGTCCAGCCAGCCCAGATCGTCCAACCGGCCGTAGACCGCGTCGGCGATGAGGGCGTGGCCTTCGGGCGTGGCGTGCATGTCGTCGACGAAGTAGTCGCGGGCGCCGGTGCCGAAGGGCTCGAAGATCTTGCAGACCTCAACCCGGGGCTCGACCTGGGAGGCATCCCAGGCGCACGACGCCGAGCCGGGCTTGTCCATCTCGGGGTCGCCGCGCCAGCCCAGGTCGGGCCGGATCACGTAGACCTGAGAGGCGAAGAGGACGTTCGCCTGGTGCTCCCGCGCCATCTCCTGGACCCGCCCCACGTTGTCCAGTCGGTGGCTGAGGGGGACCCGGACCCAGTCGTCGGGGTCGCCGGTCAGGGGCGCGGCCGCGGGCTCCAGCAGACGCCGCAGGAGCCGGTAGACGAAGCTGTGGCCGGCCAGCGACGAGGCCTGCTTCGCGAAGGTGCCGACCGCTTGGACCTCGCGGTCCGTCGCCGACCAGCCCACGCTCAGCGGCAGCCCGTCGTTCATGCCCAGGTCGAAGAAGACAATGTCGGGCTCGAACTCCAGCCCGAACTTCTCCAGGTAGTTCATCCCCTGGAACGAGGTGTGGCCTGGGCAGGCGGCGTTGAGCACCTCCCATCGCTGCTCACCCCGCGCGTTGAGCTTCTGTTCGAGCCGCGCCGCGTACGAGTCGCCGGTCTTGACCCACATCCCGAACGGGTGGCTGCCGCCCAGCACCATCACGCGGCGCACGCCGTCGGGCTTGGCCTTGGTCGTCGGCGGGTTCCGGTGGCCCCAGTCGTTCAGCGTCAGGCGTTCGTCGCCCCAGATCAGCGGCTCGGCGATGTACTCGGAGTAGTTGGGCCGGGCGCGCCACATGACGTCGGGGTCGGGCAGGTAGAACCCAGTCCGCAGCGCGTTTTCCGCGGACACCAACCACCCTTGCTCGCCGCCTCGCAGACCCATGGCTTCGGCCCGGGCGGAGGTGACGGCGGGGAGGACGGCCGCTGAAATCCCCTCCAACGCTCCCCACATGAGGAGCGGCGCAACGACGGCGAAAGCGAGCAGGCGGCCGCGGGATCGGTCGGTCACGGCCGAAGGGTAACTCCACCGGCTACAGTGCCGCCTCCCATGCGCGTGCTGCTCACCAACCCCCCTTGGCTTCGACCCGGCTGGTACGGCGTGCGTGCCGGTTCGCGCTGGCCGCACATGGAGCGGGCCGAGTCGCCCTACATGCCCTTTCCGTTCCTGCTGGGCTACGCCGCCGCGGTGCTCGAGGCCGACGGGCATGAGGTGGTCGCCATCGACGCCTGCGCCGAGCGCATGGACCGCGACGAGTTCGTGGACCGGGTGGAAGCCGCCTCGCCCGACGTGATCTTCGCGGAGATCAGCACCCCCTCGTTCCACGGCGACCTGCGCACGATGGAGGCGATCCGGGAGCGAGGCTTCGACGGCAAGATGCTGATCGGCGGGCTGCACAAGCCGCTGTTCGACGGTTCGTTCCTGTCCGACGACGGGATCATCGACGGCACCTGCATCGGCGAGTACGAGCTGACGCTGCGGGATCTCCTGCGCCAGAACCTCAAGCCCAAGGCGCCGATCCCGGGGCTGATCTGGCGCACGGACGCGGGCGTGCTCGACGGCGGCCGCAAGCCCTCGCAGGAGTCCCTGGACGACTTCCCGTACCCCGCCCGCCACCTCTTCCCCATGGACCGCTACCACGATCTGCCGGGCGGCATTCCCTCGCCGTCGGTGCAGCTGTGGGCCAGTCGTGGCTGCAGCTTCACCTGCAGCTTCTGCGCGTGGCCCCAGATCCTCTACGGCGACAACGCCTATCGGGTGCGGGACCCGGGGCTCGTGGCCGACGAGATGTTCGCGCTGCGGGACCAGGGCTACGAGTCCATCTACTTCGACGACGACACGTTCAACCTGGGCAAGCGGCGCACCGAGGCCATCGCGACGGCGTTCGAGGAGCGCGGCGTCGACATGCCCTGGGCGTTCATGGGCCGCGCCGACACCTGCGATCCGCGGACCTACGAGCGGCTGGCGAAGACCGGGCTGCAGGCCGTGAAGTACGGAGTGGAGAGCGCCGACACCGCGCGCCTCAAGCAGATCGGGAAGAACCTCGACATCCAGCGGGTCCGCGACACGATGCGGCAGGTCAAGGATCTGGGCATCAAGGTCCACCTGACCTTCATGTTCGGCCTGCCCGGCGAGACCTACGAGACCATGCAGCGCACGCTGGAGCTGGCCTACGAGCTGGATCCGGACTCGGCGCAGTTCACGGTGGCGACGCCGTTCCCGGGGTCCCGGCTGCACAAGGAACTGAAGGAGTCGGGCCGCCTCGAGGGGCTCGAGTTCGAGGACCTGGACGGCTACCGCACCGGCATCGTCAGCACCGACGCCCTGGAGGCCGAGCAGATCGTTGCGTTCGTGCACGGCATCCACCGCCGCTGGGAGACCCGCTCGCGCCCCGCCGGCGAGGCGCCGGTGATCCCCATCAGCGAGATCGGCGGATCGGGCGTGTCCGTCGGGATCCTGGTCCGGCCCGGCGAAGGCGACTGGATGGTCCGGGCGCTGCAGGCCGTGGTCGACCAGGAGGGCCCCAGCCGCGAGATCGTGGTGGTCGCCGACCCCGCGGACTCGACCCTGCCGGCCCGCGCGGCCGAGGTCTGCGACTGGGCCACGTTCCTGGATGCCGAGCCCGGCGAGTCCGCGGCGGCCATGGCCAACCGCGTGGGGCCCCGGTGCACGGGCCGCTGGATCGCGCTGCTCCACGGCGGCGTGGTGCCCCGCGCGGGCTGGCTGCAGTCCGTCATCGACGCGGGCCGCGAGTTCCCCGACGCCGGAGCTTTCGCGGTGCCCCTGCACGGCGGAACCGTGGTCAGCAGCGCCCTGTCCATGGCGCGCTGGGGCCGGGTCCTGCCGGCGAAGGACTCCGCGGGCGAGGTGTTCGGTGTGCGCAGCGCGGCGGGCGTGTTCAGCCGCGCGTTGCTCGAAGACGCGGGGGGCTTCGACCCGTCGCTGCCCGCCGAGCTGGCCGACGCCGACGTGGCCTTGCGCGGCCTGCTGTTGGGGTACCGGTCGCGGGGCGTGGCGTCGCCGGGCGCTGACGCGGGCCCGGAGCTGGCCTTGCTGTCCGAGGACGATGAGACCGAAGACGCTGACGCCGTGCGGGCCTGGGCTCGGGGGCGGCTGCGCCTGGCGCTCAAGTCGATCCCCCGCGAAGCCTGGCGCGAAGCGGGCCCGGCCCTGGCGTTGGAGCTGCTGGCCGACCTCGTGCGGGCCGGTCGCGACCGGCGCCACCCCGGCGCGTTGTTGGCCGGCTTCGTCGACGGGGTGCGCGACTCGCAGCAGTCGTTGGCCGACCGCAAGACCGCGTTGGGCCGTCGGCGCGTGGGAGAGGGCTTCGTGAGAGACGCGTTCGAGCAGTCCGAGCAGGAGATGGCGCACTGTGCGTGGCAGCGCCGACTGGGGACGATCGTCTCGTGACGATCCTGGTCACCGGCGGCGCCGGCTTCGTGGGCGCGACCCTCGTGCGCGCCTTGCTGGCGCGTGGTCTGGACGTCGTGGTCTTGGACGACCTGAGCCGGGTCGGCAGCGAAGATCGCCTGGAGTCGCTGACCGCCCTGGGGGGCTCGCTGCGGCCGCTCATCGGCGACATCGCCGACGCCGCCACCGTGGACGCCGCCTTCGCTGACTTCGGCCCCTTCGACGCCGTCTACCACCTCGCCGCCCAGGTGGCCGTCACCTGGTCCATGACCGACCCCCGCCGCGACTTCGAGGTCAACGCGCTCGGCTCGTTCAACGTCATCGACGCCGTGCGCCGGCTCTCGCCCGGTGCCCGCTGCCTCTACATGTCGTCCAACAAGGTCTACGGGAACCTGGACGACGTCGCGGTGATCGACGACGGGCCTCGGCTCGCGCTGCAGGGGCTGGAGGACGGCATCGGCGTCGACCGCCCGTTGCTGCCCGAAACGCCGTACGGCGTGAGCAAGGCCTGCGGCGAGAACTACTTCCGCGACTGCGCGCTGACCTACGGGCTGCAGACCGTCGTGCTGCGCGCCTCCTGCATCTACGGACCCCAGCAGAGCCAGCAGGAAGACCAGGGCTGGGTTGCGTGGTTCGCCAAAGCGGTGGCCGAGGGCCGTCCTTTGCGGATCTTCGGCGATGGCCGCACGACCCGGGACATGCTCTTCGTCGACGACCTCGTGGACCTCTACTTGCGCGTCCTGGACGGCGACCCGCCGCCGCCGGGGTGTGTGCTGAACGTGGGCGGAGGCCCGGAGTCTGCGCGCTCGCTGCTCGAGGTCGTGGCGCAGCTGGAGGCTCTGTCGGGGCAGGCTGCGCAGGTCGAGCACTTCGACGAGCGCCCCCGCGATCAGAGCGTCTTCGTGACCAACACGGACCGCGCGTTCGAGGTCTACGGCTGGCGCCCCACGACGCGGCCCGACGTCGGCTTGCGTCGCCTGCTCGGCCTGGACTGACCCCATGAGGCGCGAGGGCCTGCGCGACCCCGCGTTCTGGCTTCTGACGGCGGTGACCCTGTTCGTCGTGGGCGCCGCCTGGCTGCCGCGCACCTGGATGGGCGGCCACGAGCCCTGGGCGTACCTGTTTCGCGCCTCGGAGTTCCACGGCCAGATCGCCGGAGGAGAGCTGCGCCCGCGCTGGTGCCCCAACTTCTACTGGGGCTACGGCTACCCCCTCTTCGTCTTCTATCCGCCCGGCTTCTTCTACGGTTCGTCGCTGTTCCAGGGACTGGGCTTCAGCGTGTTCTCGGCGCTGAAGCTGGTGAACCTCGTCGGGTGCGCGGTCGGCTTCGTGGGGCTCTGGCGGCTGGCGAGGATGGTCGCGTCCGACGGCGCGGCGCGGGTGGCCGCGGTGCTGGGCACGCTGGCGACCTACCGGTTCGTGGACCTGTACGTCCGGGGCGACTTCGCCGAAGGGCTGGCCATGGCGTTGCTGCCGTGGGTTCTGGCGGGGGTGATCGAGGTCGCCCGCGGCGTGTCGGGCGGGTGGTGGCGGCTCGGGTTCGCCGTCGCGGGGGCGATGTGGATCCACACGATCACGGGGTTCCTGGCGTGCCTGGTGCTGCTGTTCAGCGGGCTCGGGCTGGCGGCGCGGGGTCGAATCCGCGCGTTCGTGCAGGTGGGCCTGGCCGGGGCGTTCGGGCTGGTGCTGTCGGCGTCGTACTGGCTGCCGGCGATGGCCATGCGGCCCCTGGTGCAGACCGAGAAGATGACCGGGCTGGGGGACGGCGGCTACTCGTTCCATTGGTCGGTGCACTTCGTGGCGCTGCGGCAGCGGTTTGAGCAGGGCTTCGGGTTCGGGTCCTCGATGCCGGAGCTGGCCGACGGCATGAGCTTCGGCAGCTCGCCGTTGCTGCTGGCGGCGGTCGTGGCGGGGCTGGTGTTGCTGCGCCGTCGGGAGCTGCGGGCCGTCGTGGGGCCCCTGTTGCTGGGGCTGCTGGCGACCAACGTCGCGATGCTCGCGGTGTCGACGCCGGTCTGGAAGCACGCGCCGCTGCTGAGCTTCTTCCAGTTCCCCTGGCGGCTGCTGGGGCTGGACCTGGTGCTGGCCGCCGTGCTCGCGGCGGTGGTCTTCGACGCGGTCGAGAGGCCGACGCGAGGCCAGCTGCTGGGCGGAGCGGCGCTGGTGGCGGCGGGGTTGGTCTGGCAGTCGGCGGCGGTGTTCGACGGCGAGAACGTGTTGTGGCTGGCCCAGTGGCTCGGCAACTCGGCGCGCAAGGGCGTGGGGCCCGTCGCGTTCTTGCTGGTGGCGGCAGGGGGCGCCGCGGGGGCGGGGTTGCTCTCGGGGACCTGGCGTTCGCGCGTGGCGGCGATGCTGGTGCTGACGGGGTTGCCGCTGGGCCTGCTGATGGTCGTGCGGTCGGCCGAAGCGCCGACGCCGCTGCCGCCCGAGGTCATCGCCGCGGCCCAGGACCCGGCCGCCATCGCCGAGTGGGACCGCGACGCGCCGGCGGGCGTGGCCACGCCCATCAACACCGCGGGCGTCGACGAGTACCTGCCCCGAACCGTGCCGGTCGCGCCCGCCGTGCACCCCGACTCGCCCGAGGCCTGGCGGGTGGCCGGGGACCTGGGCGCGCCGACACAAGAGCGGGGCGCGCGCCGGACCTGGGTCGCCTCGGGCCCGGCCGTGGCTCCCTGGTTCCACTTCGACGGCGTTCGCGCGTCCGTCGACGGCGTGGAGGTCGAAGCGGGCGTGGATCCGCGGGGCCTGGTCCGGGTCGACGGGCCGGCGAGCGAGCACCGCGTCGAGGTCTGGTATTCGCCGTCTCCCCTGCAGCGGCTCGCCAGCGCGGTCAGCCTCGTGGGACTCTTGCTGCTGCTCGGTCTGGAGTTGGCTCGTCGCCGCGCCAGGGGAGCGGGAGCCACCGACCCATGAACGACCACGCCCTTCGCCTGCCGCTGCTGCTCGTCGCCGCGGCCTTGTTCGCCAACGCCGCCGTGCAGATCATCCCGCCGGCCTACGCCGGCGACCGCGTCGACACCCGCATCGACGGCGCCGTCGAGCTCAAGGACGTCCGCATCGGCGACTTCCGCGACGAGCTGGTCATCGAGCGCATCCGCGACGACGTCACCGTGAAGTTCGACCACGGGCCGGGCACGTCGTCGTCGTTCCCGCTCTACGTGAAGCTCGTTCAGTAGACGCGATCGCCGCCCCTGGCAGACTGCCGCCGGTGCCCGATTCGACCCGGCAAGAGCGGCAGGGGCTGCTCCTCATCCTCCTCGTCGCCGCGGCCCTGCGCCTGGCCGGCCTGAACCTGTGGCCGGGCTTCTCGGGCGATGAGGGCTACGAGACCTACTACGGCTGGCAGACCGCCGAGTACCTGGTGTTCCAGCAGAACCCCGTGCGGCCGTACCTGGGCCCGTGGTTCCTGTGGTTGATGGCGCCGTTCGTGAAGCTGCTGGGGGCGGGCCCGCTGGCCGCGCGGCTGCCGGTGGCGCTGCTGGGCGTCGCGACGGTGGGCCTGGCCTGGGCGGTGGGGCGGCGGTTGGGCGGGGCCCGAGCGGCCACCACCGCCGGCCTGCTGATGGCGGTGGCGCCGTTTGCGGTGCTCTTCAGCCGCCTGTCGCTCTCGGTCGCCACGACGCCGTTCTGGATGCTGCTGACGCCTTGGCTGGCGTTGCGCCTGGTCGACCGACCGACGGTGGGGCGGGCGGCGCTGTGTGGCGCCGCGCTCGGGGCGGCCGTCGCGTTCCATCCCCAGGGACTGCTTCTGGGGCCGGTCTGCGTGGTGATCGCGCTGGCGCTGCCCGACGGGCGTGCGCTGCTGCGGAAGCGTGGGGTGATCGCCGCGACGGCGGCAGGCTTCGCCGCCTGCGCCTGGCCGGTGTGGGTGATGATCCTGGACCAGGTCGGCCTGGGCCCCGGCATCGACTACTCGGGCACGTGGCAGGACGAGGGCGTCCGGTTCTCGCTCGTCGAGCGACTGCTGCGGGCGCCGGGGCAGTACCTGGACGGGTTCGTGGGCGGCCGGATGTTGCACTGGTTCGCCGGGCCGGCCAGTCAGAATCCCCTCGGCGAGGTCGTGGCCCGGGGGCTCGCGGTCGTGGCCGCCGGGCTCACCGTCTGGCGCTTGCGGGGCGCTTCGACCGTCGTTCGCGCCTGGGCCCTGGGTGCCGCGACGGCCGTGTTGCTGACCGTCGTGCGCTCGGGGGACTTCGACCTGGGGGGCCTGACCCGGGAGCGCTACCTGCTGGCGGGCCTGACGCTGGCGACGCCGCTGCTGGGCTGGGGGCTGGCTGAGGTGCGCGAGGGGCAGCTTCACCTCGCCGGCAAGGTCGTTGCTGGTGGGCTGACGGCTTGGATGGCCTTCGCCCTGATCGCCGGCTTCTTCCGCCCCCTGGCGACCAGCGGCGGCGACGCCGAACCTTCCTTCCGCGCTGCCACCCCCGACACCAAGGTCGAAGCGGCGCGGTGGATGGGGGACCGGCTCGGCCCCGACGAAGAGGGGCTGCTCCTGGCGGGCGATGCCTGGTCCTACTGGCCGCTGGTCGCGCTGTCGGGCGACCGCTTCCCCAACGACTTCGTCCCCGACTCGGCGGACGAGTGCGCGGCCATCCTGGTGCGCACGGACCACCGCCGCCGTTGGCTCGTGGACTACGCCGGCTGGCACTGGAACAAGGCGATCGAACGGTGCCTGGCGAAGGCCGGCCGGCCGGGGTTGCCCCCCGCCCTGACCCTGCCGGACAACGAGGGCCGCCCGCTGCTGCTGGTGTGGGAGCTCCCGCCCGGGAGCCTCTCGACTCCGGCCACGCAGGGGACTCCGGTCACCCCGGCGACTCCGGCCACCCCCGGGACTCCGGCAGCTCCGGCAACCGCGACCCCTGCGGTCCCCGCAGCGAGCCCCACCCCCGCGCCGAACTAGCTGGTCACTGCGTCTTCGGGCGCAGCGGGCGACCGTCGGCGTCGCGACTCGACGACGCCGGCAGCTCGCCCGCCGTCGGCGCCCGGTCCCGCAGTTCCTGGGCGTTGCGCGCGTCCCAAGCGGCCCGGGAGGCGGCCTGCTCCGACGAGAATGCGGCTCGCTCCGACCGGCGGTGGAGCGGCACCTCGAACGGGGGCAGAGGGGGCAGGGGGTGCTGGGGTTCGGGGTCCGTCTGGGGGCCGTCCTGGCCGAGCGCCGCTCGCTCTTCGGCCGGCACCCGCGCGCGGACGACGGCCAGGGCCTCTCCGACCGCCCGCCGCCAGGCCTCCAGCCGCGCCGGGTCCTCCGTCCAGAAGCTCCGCCCGGACAGCACGTCTTCGGGCACCGACAGGAGCGCCTCCTCGGGGCCGCCCCCGGCGGCCTCCAACAACGAGGCCAACAGCACCACTCGATCCACGTCCTCCATGCCTTCGCGCAGCAGCTCCCACCGGATCGAGCGCAACGGCGCCTCCACCTTCGGGTCCTTCGAGCGGAAGTTCGGCGGCGGGTACAGCAGCCGCCCGTCGCCGTTGCCGACCGTGTCGCCGTCGGGCAGCACGATCATGGGGTCGGAGTACGCGTCGGGCAGGTCCTCGCCGGGGCGCTCCCAGTGCGCGATGGACCAGTACAGCAGGCCGTCCAGCCCCGCCTCCCAGGCGATGAGCGGCAGCACCCGGGACTGCATGACGGGGTGGTCGAGCATCAGCGTCGGCGACGGCCACTCCATGCAACAGCTGACGTAGGTCCAGACCTCTTCGCCCCGGGCCTGGGCCTCTGCCGCGGCCTCGCCCTCCAGGTGGGTGACGACGGGCACCCAGGAGTCGACGACGCCCTGCAGCTCTCCGCCCGGGCCCAGGGTCAACAGCCGCGGGACCCCGGGCGCCAGCTCCGCCAGCAGATCGTGGTGGTCGCGGAGCCGGGGGCGCATCCACTTCGCCGGCTCGTCGTAGTGATAGAGGTAGGCCCGCTTCAGCCAGCCTCGTTCGGCGAGCTTCCCCAACATGGGTCGCAACGACGCCGCCGTCGCCGCCGCGTGCTCGGGCGTGCCGTCGGCGAACCCCAGCATCAGGCCGTCTTCGATCTGCTCGCGCCGTCCCCCCGGGAAGCCGGGCACCTCGAGCCTGAACCGCTGCTGCCCCAAGGGGCCGAACGCCCGCGCCGCGGCGCGCTCGAAGCGGTCCGACCAGAGCTCGAAGGTGAGCGTGCTGGGGTCCACTTCGAAGTCGCCGTTGGGGATCAGCGGCTCCTTGGGATCGGAGTCGGAGACGAGGCTGACGTCGTCCAGCGCGACGGGGCCCCAGTTGGCGGCGAACTCGACGTACACGGCCACCGTCGTCGACGGCAGCGACGGGATCGGGAGGCTGCGCCGCTGCGGGGCCCAGCCCGGTCCCGCGCGGAAGTCCTCGCCCTTGCTCCAGACGGTCCGGTCGCGCTGGTCGACGGCGGTCCAGATCATCCGATACCCGCCGGCGCCGGCCGAGCTCCGAGCCTGCCAGCGCAGGGTCAGGGCCTCGTCGGCCAGAACCGGCACCGCCCGCAGGGTTCGCAGCCGCCGGTCCGCGGGCGCTGAGCCTGTCGAGTCCAGGGCCATCGCGCGGGGGGAGCGCGCCCCCTCCACGACGCGGCCGCCGCGCCAGCCCCAGCCGGGCGCCTCGACCTCCATGGGGGCATGGCGCGTGGGGTCGGTGGCGTTGAGCCGGGCTCGCGCCAACTCGGCGAGATAGACCTCGGCGAGCCGAGCCGTGGCGTCGGGGTCGCCCGCCACGCCGTGGAACTTCGCGACCGTGGGCAAGGGGACTTCGAACGCCGAGTCCAGGGCCGGAATCGCGGGCAAGTCGGCGTCGAACACCCGCAGGGACACCGGAACCGTCAGCGTCTCCCCGCTCTGCAGCAGCAGCTCGATGGTCCCGGTGTAGTCGCCGGCGACGGCGTCCCGGGGAATGCGAACGCTGACCCACAACGCCTTGCTCTCGCCCGCCCAGGCGGTCACGGGCAGCTCCAACGGAAGCAGCGGATCGGGGATGCGCCCGGTCGTGCCGACGGGATCGCTGGCCTCGCGCACCCGGACCAGGGCGGCCTCCCGCAGCTCGATCCACGACGCCGGGATCCGGTGGCTGTCGGACACCAAGGGCGACGCCGCGATGCGAACGAGGTTCGCGGCGGCCCCCGGCGCTCGCAGCCCGATCTGGAACGACTCGATCTCCCCGCGGATCCCGGCCAGATCCGCGCCGCCGGCCTCGCCGGTGGGCGGCAACATGTCCGGCCCCACTCGCTGTTCGGGCCGATTGACCCAGACGGTCAGGCCCCCGGCCGTGCCCACGGGGACCCCCCGCGCCTTGGCCCAGGGCTCGCCAAACGAGACGTCCACCTCGGCGAACCAGGCCGTCCCGGTGCGTTCGGCCTGCCACAGCGTCGGCGACAGCAGGACCCGCGCCTTGACCGCGCCTTCGGGCAGCTGGCGGTAGGTCACCCGCCAGCGACGCCACTCGGGCTCGCCGATCCCCTCGACGTCCAGGTTCGTTCCGGCCGCCAGCCACCGCTCCCGGGCGTCGTAGAACGCCACCGCGGCGGTGAACTTCTGCCCCGACTCGGCGGTTCGGACCCGGAAGTCCAAGGTCAGGGGTTCGCCCGCCATCAGATCCACGAAGCCCAGGGGCTGGGCGTAGGCGACCTTGTCGGTGGTGTCGTCCGCGACCTCGATCTGGCTGGCGAAGTCGCCGCCGGGCTGGCCGGTGGCCGCGCCGCCCCAATCGACGATCGGCGCGCCGGACGCGAGGCCCGGCACGAGACTCGCGATCAGAGCTGCTGCGACGCTCGACCTCATTGCTTCTAGGACCTCCCCGGCGCGGACCCATCAAACCAGCGCACGATCGCCCGATCTGCCCGCTCCCACAAGGGAAGGGGACCGATGCGCGTCCACGGGAGGGGCGGGGGTTGGGGCCGCGGCCGTGTTTCCGCCGCGCGCCTCAACCCGAACCAATCAGCGCCCGCGGCGCTCGGCTTGCTCTTCGCGCATGGCCTGGAACGCCTCCTGCTGGGTCGGGCTCAGGAGCTCGGCGACCTTCGCATCGGACTCGGCGCGGATCGCTTCGGCCTGCTCGCGGGCCTCGTCCCAGGCCATGGTCTGACGAGCTTCGGCGAACAGCTCGAACACACGGTCCCGCTCGGTGCTGAGGAGTGTCGACACGGACTCGTGCTGGTCCTCGGACAGGTCGGCGTCGCTCGCCAGCTGGTCCATTCGGTCGGCGGAGCGCTGCTCGATCCGCTCGCGCCGCCGTTCCCAGCGCTCGGTTCGCTGCGTCTCCATCTCCTCGCGGACGAGGTCCTGCACGGCGCCGCGAACCTCCTCCTCGCCGGTGATCGCTTCGACCACCCGCGCCTCGACCCCGGAGCCGTAGTCGTCGGCACCCGGCATCGCCGCCATGGCCTCGGCCCGCCGGCCCCGGGGGGCCCGCTCGCCCATCGGCTTGGCCTTCGCCGAGCCGCGCCCCCGCCGCGACATCGCGGCGACGTCGCCTTCGAGCTTGGTGATGCGCTGCTCGAGCATGGCGATGCGGGGGTCCTCGTCGGGGTCCGACGATGCGACGACCAGGAGGATGACGCCCAGAGACAAGGCCAGTCCGAACGAGAACAGGATCAGGCGATTCATGAGGCCTCCTTCAGGCACGAAGCAGCCACGCAATAGCACCGCCCGACTGCCGTAGTCGCGGTCGATTCCCGCCTCGGGAACCCACCGGAGACACCATGGACGCCATCCAGACCCGCAAGCTGACCCGCTCCCACCACGACCGCACCGTCCTGGGCGTCTGCGGAGGCGTCGCCCAGTACCTGGAAGTCGACGCGACGATCGTCCGCATCGGGTTCGTTGCCGCCACCCTGTTGGGCGGGCCCGGCCTCATCGCCTACATCGTGCTCGCCCTGCTCATGCCCGAGTCCCGCTCCGCCTGAGCCCCCACCGCTGAGCCCTTCGCCGTCGCCCACCGGTCCCACCCGATCGGTAGGCGACTTTTTCCGACGAGATACTTGCGCGGGAAAACATTAAGGGCGTAGAAGTTCAGCGTGACGAAAAGCTACCGAGACTCCCGGACCCTGACCCTGCTGCGCGAGTTCCATCGCGCGTACCGCAGCGTTCAGTGCGTCGACTCCGACGGCATCGAAGCCATGGGCATGCTGCAGTCGGAGTTCGACGTGATCGCCACCCTCGGCAACACCGAGGGCATGCCCATGGGCCAGATGGCCACGCGGATGCTGACGTCGCCGGGCAACGTCACGCGGCTCGTGAAGCGACTCGAGGGGCGCGGACTCGTGCGACGGGCGCGTGCGCCCTGGTCCGACCGCGTCGTCATCGCGACGCTGACGGCCGAAGGGGAGGCGCTGTTCGATCGCACCTACCCCGCCCAGTACGAGCACTTGAAAGCCTGGTTCGACGGTCGCCTGACCACCGAACAACAAGAGCAACTCACCACCCTGTTGCAAGCCCTACAGCCCGAGTCGCCCTGCGACTCCGGCACGGAGTGACCATGCAGTTCCTGTCTCGATTCGCCCCCGCCGCGGCCCTCGCCGCCGCCCTCGTCCTTCCCGTGATGCTGGCCCCCTCGACGGCCGACGCGGCTACCTACAGCATCGACGGTGCCCACACGAACGTCGGCTTCAAGGTCCGCCACCTCGCGGTCTCCTGGGTCCGGGGCCACTTCAGCAAGTCGTCGGGCAGCGTGGCGGTCGCCGACGACGGCACGCTGGAGTCCATCAACGTCACCATCGAAGTCGCCTCCATCGACACCGACAACGGCAAGCGCGACGACCACCTGCGCAGCCCCGACTTCTTCAACGTGGCCTCGCACCCGAACATCACCTTCAAGAGCACGAAGGTGACCCGGAACGGCGAGGGCTTCGACGTGGTCGGAGACCTCACCATCCGGGGCGTCACCCGGTCGGTCACGCTGAACGTCAGCGAGCTGACACCGGAGATGAAGGGCCCCATGGGTCCGCCGAAGCGGGGCGCCAGCGCCACGACGAAGATCAACCGCGAGGACTTCAAGGTCGACTGGAACAAGCCCCTGGACGGCGGCGGGTTCGTGGTCGGCAAGGACGTCCACATCGAGCTCGAGGTCGAGCTGAACCGCGACTGAGTTCGAGTGCTTCAACGAGGCCTGCCCTCGGCCATGAGCCGGGGGTGGGCCTCGCTGCTTGGGCGGTCGCCTACGGCGCCACCCCCAGCGACTCCGCGGTCGCCGTCGCCCCCACATCCACCAGGCGCCCGCTCACCTCGAACGAAGCCGACACGGGCTGATGGACCAGCAGGCGCACGGCGGCGCCGCTCGGAAACGCGGTCAGCAGCTCCGCGGGAATCGCGAACGCCCCGTCGTTCCAGGCATCGCAGGCGATGAGCACGTTGCCCTCGGGCCGCGGCTGCTCGGTGTGCAGCTCGATCCAGACCCGCTCTTCGCTGCCTCCCACCCATTCGATCTCGAAGTTGCCCGCCGGCAGATCGAACGCCTCATCAGACGCCGGCACCGTCAGCGTCAGGGCCAGGGGCACGTGCAGGACGCTGGATTCATCGAACCCGGGGAACGCCGCGCCGTCGGCCTGCACGGCGTACTCGGTCTGGGTGTGCATGGTCAGGTCGGGGTTGAGCTCCAGGAGGTAGCGGCCTTCGACCGGGTCGTAGGCCAGGGTCTCGGCCCAGGTGGGGCTGGTGACCGTCAGCGGGCCCGCCGAGAGGCGCACCGAGTCCGCCGGCAGGCCACCGTCCACCTCGGCCTCGTCGGCGGTCCACACGGTGCGGGCGCACGCATCGACCGCCTCCGGCGCCGCGAAGTCCACTCCGCCGACGCCCTGGGTTCCTTCGGCGAAGACGTCCTCGAACGACGCCGAGAACATGGCGCCGGCCGCGAACGCGCCGGTGGATGGGTCGGGGAACTCCCAGTACCAGAGCCCCAGGATCCCTCGGGTTTCCAGGGGCACGCGGGGCTCGCCCTCGTCGGTCGCGTCGTCGTCGTCGCCCACGGCGAAGGGCGGCGACGCCTCCACGCAGCCGACGAGCAAGAGCAGGGGAAGCCAACGCACGGCGCCATTCTGCCCCGTCTCGGCGGGGCTTCCCCAGGTTCCTCGCACCGGACCCGGGCACGTGGCCGCCCGCCGGGGCTGGCACGGATCGAGGATTGGAGTTGGAGCATCGGCGGTTGAACCCGCCCGGAACTGGAGTCCTGTCATGCGTCTGTCCCCGCTTCTCCCGCTCGTCTTCCTCGTCGCCTGCTCCCAGGTCGACAACTCCGGCGGCCCGCCGCCGTCGGGCGACTCGGTGTCCTTCGTGGACCTCGACCTCCCCACCGACTTCTTCTGCGAGTCGATGGCCGACGACGCCGTGATGGTCGCCGTCGAGGCCGACATGGACGCCCTGTTCGAGGCCTGTTTCCCCCTCGCCGTCATCGCCGGGGAGGCGCGGCAGCCCTGGCTCGACCTGCTCGCGGCCACCGACGCCGAAGACGCCCTGGTGTTTGCCGTGGGCTCGGCCGGCGGCTGCATCGGCGACGCCTGGATCGAGGACATCAAGCTCGACGGCAGCACGCTGCGCCCCTGGATGCTCAAGGAGGACAGCTCCTACGGCCGAAACCAGGTCGCGTGCACCGCAGACTGGGGCATCTCCCAGCACCTCGTCCGGGTCGAAGGCGCCGCCGCCGCCGACTCCATCGAGCTGACCCTGGGCGTCTTCAACCCCGAGCTCCCCGGAGCCCCGGACCGGCCCGCGATCCTGTGACGCGCTGACCGCTCAGGTGCGGATGGTGGGGTCGAACTCGTCGGTCGCTTGAATCACGGCCGACAGCCCCAGCTCCGCCACCTTCGCCTTCATGCGGGCGTGGCGGTCGATGCGCAGGGGCAGGGTGTTGCTGCCGTCGTCGGTGGACCACTCGTGGTAGTGGCCCGGCTTCGGCAGCGAGATGCCAAAGGACTCCGGCTCCGTCCACAGGGGCGAGCCGGGCATCACCGCGCAGATCGACAGACTGGTCACCCGGTCGATGACGCCGGCGTTCTCTTCCAGGGCGTCGAGCGTGCGCTGGAACTGGTCTTCGGACTCGCCGGGGAAGCCGCAGATCAGGTTGATGCCGGTGGTGATGCCGGCTTCCTTCGTCCGCTGCAGCGTCTGCACCGCGACGTCCTGGGTGTAGCCCTTGCGCATGACCGCGAGCACGTCGTTGTCGAACGACTCCAGCCCGTAGGTCAGGTCGGTGCAGCCCGCCCGCGCCATCTTGTCGAACAGCCACGGCCGCTTGTTCATGACCCGGTGGGCGGTCGCCTGGCCGTCCCAGACGAGCTCGACGTCGTTCTCCAACAGCACGTCGCAGTACCGGGACAGGTGGTTGATGTCGCCGTTGAGGATCAGGTCGTTGTAGGTGACCCCGCCGATCCAGAGCTGCTCCTTGTACCAGGCGATCGCACCCATCAACTTCTCGAAGCCGAAGGCCTGGTAGCGACCCTGGTCGGGCTTGTCCGAGCAGAACGCGCAGGAGCGGAAGCAGCCGCGCCCCATGATCAATGCGATGTGATCGCGGCCCAGGTACTTCGTCCGGTCGATGCCGGCGAACGTCGGGTGCTCGACGGTGGAGGGGTCGACGGGGTGGGACAAGCAGAGCGGGCAGTCGGGATCGTCGGGGCGGTCCTTCCACGACGTCATCGACTCGGGCAGCCCGGCCAGGGGCTGGTTGGGCCGCACGCCCTGGGTCAGCACGATGCGCAGGGCTTCTTCGCCCGCGCCCACCACGAACAGGTCGACGGCGCCGCGGGGGAACAGGTTTCGGTACTCGGGGAACGCGACGCCCGGTCCGCCGGCGACGATGACCTTCTCGGGCGCGTCCCGACGCAGCCGGTCGCACACCAGCTTCACGAACTGGATGCCTTCCATCGTCAGCGAGAACCCGACGTAGGGCGTGTCCGCTTCGATGATGCGGCGGGCGACCACGTCGGCCTCGTGGTTGAAGACCTCCGCCACGCGCTCGGGCGTGAACCAGAACACCGCGGCGTCCATGTCCCACAGCGCCGCCTGGTCCATGCGGAACCGCAGGAAGGTGTCGATGTTGCAGTCCCAGACCTCGGCGTCGACGCCGTGGGTCCGCAGGTAGCTGTCGAGGTAGGTGATCCCCAGGGGCGGGAGGCGCGTGTCCCACGGCGGGGTCTTCACCAGCAGGATGGAGGGGCCGGCCTCGGCCGCGGTCTCCAGCCGCTCGTCCACGGTCCAGGCGCGCTCGCGCATCGCCTTGCGCAACCAGCGCGCGGCGGCGACTCCGTCCTGGATCTTCCCGGGGAGGCTGTCGGACATCGGCGGCAGGATAGCCGCGGGCAACGGCGACGGTAGGGGCGCCCGCGGATCCCTACCGGGCAGGCCCGAACAGGAAGCCGTCGTTCCCGGAGTCAGGGTCCGGTTCGGGGGCGACGAGGCCGTACCCCGCGACGTCGAGCCAGGTCACGCCGCCCTCCGTCACCATCGATCCGGTGCCGAACGCCGAGGGCACGTCCTTGAGCGTCCGCAAGACGGCGCCGATGTCTTCGTACTTCGCCGTCTCCGCCTCTTCGATCGCGTTGGCCACGAGCCGCACCGCGTCGTAGCCGGCCCCCGCTTCGTAGCGCGGCCGGGACTGGTAGCGCTCCAGGAACTCGCTGGCGAAGTCGCCCTTGGGATCGCGGCGGTTCACCCAGTGGACCCGCTGCAGCGCGGTGTTGCCGGCGGCGGTGTCCAGGACCGGCGGGAACATGGCCCAGTCGATCATCCAGACGTGCACGTGGTTCATGCCGTTGTCGTCGAGGACGGCGACGACCTCCTGGGCGGTGCCTCCGGGGCCGACGACGAACAGCGCCGACGCCTGCTTCTCCAGGACGGCGGCTTTGGCGGCGGCGACCCAGGCGTCGGGCTTGTCCGGGTCGAGGGCCGACGTCGCCACAATGCTGTGGCCGTCGGTCTTGAATCCCTCGGAGAACGCGCTGCCAACGGCCTTGCCGAAGCCCCCCTGGGCGGCCAGCACGGCGGCGAACTTGTGGCCCTTGGCGACGACGTCGGTCGCGGCGGTGCGCCCCATCTCCGTCGAGGACGGGGCGATGGCGACGATCCGGTCGTTCCACACCGTGATGGCGGCGCTGGTGATCTCGGGCACCACGAGCAGGCCGTCGTGGGCGGCGGCCACCGGGATGAGCGCGGTCTTCGCGACGGGGTGAACGGGGCCGATGACCACGGGGACGCCGCTGGAGTTGCAATCCACGAAGGCGGTGTTGGCGCCCACTTCCGTCGACTTCGTGTCCTTCTCGCGCCACCGGATGGTGCGCGTGCGCCAGCTCTCCGCCGCGATCTGCTCCTGGGCGAGCTGCATGCCGCGGCGCATCTCGGCGCCGTGCTCCTTGCCGTCACCGGACTTCGCCAGCAGCAGGCAGACGTGCACGTCTTCGGCCGGGCGGTCCTTGCGCTTCGGCGCTTCGGCGGCGGGGGAGGCCTCGGTGGGCGTGCCTCCGGAGGCCGCTTCGGTGGCGGTCGGGGCCGGCGCGGCGCCCGTCGGGAACGCCGTAGGTACGGCGCCGTCGTCGGGCGGACAGCCGATGAGGAAGGCGAGCAACGGGGCGAGTAGAAGCGGGCGGCGCACGGGCGTCCTCCAGTGGCGAAGGGAGGATAGCGGGGCGGGGCGGTCTACCGGCAGTCGAGGACGCGCTTGGGGTTCGTGTCGAACCAATCAATGCACGAAAGCGTCAACGCGGGGCGGCCGTTGATCTGCTCGGAGGCGTACTCGGAGCAGGCCAGCATCGACAGATCCTGGCCCGACGGGTCCGACTTCGTGGCGTCGACGCACTGCCGGCAGCACTCGGCGGCCAGGTCGGGGGTCGGGGTGGCCGTGGGCGTCGGAGCGGGGCGGGCGGCGCACCCGGCGAGCAGCGCCACGGCCGCGAGCCGGGGCCAGCTACCCACGGAGCTTGAACAGCCGGGCGAGGTTGCGGCGGGCGCTGTCGTTGCCGAAGCCGACGACGAGCACGAGCACGAAGTAGAGCCCCGAGAAGACGTAGTGCATGCCCGGCGCGTTGAGCCCGGGGGCCCACGGCAGCAGGAACAGCACGAACAGCGCGATGGCTTCCTTCAGCGTGAACCGCAAGTCCGACAGCAACGCGACGGCGAACAACGACTGCGCCGCCGTCAGCAGCAGCTCTTCGTTGGGGCGCGGCTCCAGGAGCATCGGCTCCATGCTGCCCTTGCTGAGCGAGTAGGCGATGGGGATGGCGCCGACCAGCAGGGTCCACTGGTTCACCTTGCTGGAGACCAGCGCGCCCAGGGCGGTGCTCGCCCGGTTCCGCAGGACGAACAGGATCGCCACGATGAACTCGGGGGACTCCGACGCGAGCGGGGCCACGACCTGGATGAGCACGAACTTGTCGATGTCGAACTCTTCGCCCACCTGCACCAGGCCCTCGGCGAAGGGCTCGGCGCTGAACCAGATGGCCGCGCACGCGTACACGAGGAAGAAGGCGATCACCGCGATGCGCGACGGGTCCTTCGTGCGGTCGTTGATCCACAACGACGGGCCCACCAGCGGGTGCTCTTCGCCTTCGGTCTTCAGGGACCGCCAGACGTAGGCCGCGAAGATCAAGAAGAACACGGCGCTGTCGATGAGCCCGATGCTCTGCTTCAGGGGCAGGATGATCGCGTAGATCGTGGCGATCAGCAGGAAGCCGAGCTCCAGCCGCTGGCTTGGGTGCACCTCGAGCACCTTGCCCTTGCCCTGGAAGACCTGCACGAACACGAGCATCGACCAGCCGATGCCGATGAGGATCCGGTTGGCGCCCGTCATGTTGGCCACCGCCAGTTCCCGGTACGCGGGGTCCTGGCCGGCCTTCCAGGCCAGCGTGATGTCCACGGCGTACTCGGGCAGCACGGAGATGAGCGCGAGGATGATGAGGGCGAACGAGGCGGGGACGTAGTTCTCGGCCAGCTCCGTCGCCCACGACAGCAGGAACGCGGCGGAGACGATCGTCACGCCGGTCAAGGTGGCGGTGATGGCCGGGTCCGGGTGCATGCCCATCGCGACGTGGGGCACGAGCCACACCAGCGGCACGAGCAGAGCCCCGATCATCCAGATCACGTTCACCATGTGGAAGGGCACCCTTTCGCGTTGCGCCGCACGAAGTAGCACGGAGTGCGGAGCCTGAAAAGGCAGCGGCCCGCGGCATCCCCCAATGGGACGCCGCGGGCCGCGGATTGCCGATCGGGGGCGGCGCTACCCCTCGCAGCCGAACAGGCGCAAGACGCCGTCGGGGCCGGAGCTCGCCAGCTGCCAGCCGCCGGGGACGGGGGACAGAGCGGACGTGACCGCGGTCTGGAGGGTCGCGTGGATGGTCAGGTCCTCCAGCGAGCCGAGCAGCAGCTGGCCGTCGGCCGTGGCGGCGGCGAAGGAGTCTTCGTCCAGCGCGGTGACCGAGACGACGTCGTGGTCCAACTCCAGCCAGGCGGTGGGGGGGGACTCGGTGTTGTCTTCGTTGGGCTCGAAGACGCCGACGAAGCCGGGGCCGCCGACGACCACGCGGTCGCCTGCGCGGTCCACCGTGTTGATGGTGCCGGTGCGGCCGCGGGCGATGCCGTGGGTGAGGACCGCGCCGAAGGACATCGAGCGCACCTCGAAGGCGGGCTCGCCGTAGACGTCGCCGGCGACGATCCACTGGTCGTCCGCATGCATGGGGGCGATGGCGTTGACGAACCAGAGGTCGGTCTCCAGCGCGAAGGACTCAGGGCCCGAGGCGGCGAACCAGGAGCGCAGCTCGCCCCCGAACTCCGCCGTGGCGGCGGCGAACCACTCGCCCTCCCACGACGTGGCGGCCGCGGTGACGGGCTGCTCGGAGACGGTCCAGGTGTGGAGCGTCTCGCCGGTCTCGCGGGACCAGGCGGTGACCCCGCCGGCGTCGTCGCCGCCCAGGAGCAGCGCGCCGGCCTGGTCGAAACCGAGGCTGTTCAGCGGGGTGCCCGAGCCGAACTCGCTGCCGTACATGCCGCCGCCCGAGGTGGCTGCGGCCCAGTCCAGCTCGCCGGTCTCGACGTTCCAGAGCTTGATGGTCAGGTCTTCGCCGGCCAGGGCGACGGAGCCGTCGGGGCTCACCGCCAGGGCGGACACGGCGCCGTGGCCGTTGTCGACGGCCCAGACCTCGGTGAGCTCGCCGTCGCCGGCGGCGCAGACGGCGAGGGAGGTGGCGCCAACGGGGGCTTCGGGCGGGGTGGTGCCGTCGGCGGGGGGGGCGGGGCAGCCGGCGATCAGCGCGGCGAGGGGGAGAAGGGTCCAGGTGCGCATCGAATGCTCCGTGTCTCTGAGGGTCCGGCGGGTTCGTCCCACCGACCTTTGGAGCATCGGCTCATCGAGCGTGCTGGTGAAGCAGTCTATTCGTTAGTTGATTGTATGCTCCCGATTGATTGTTAGTTCGGGTCGCAGCCGTCGTCGCAGACCTGGATGAGGGTGCCGTTCTGCAAGAAGGCATCGACCTGGGCCTGGTACGACTCCAGGTCGCGGAGTGTGTCGTGGGTGCCGTTGCCGGTGTCGGGGGCGAGGTTGCCGGCGGGGCCGGGCTCGACGTCTTCGGCGTAGACGAACAAGGCAGCAGCGCCGTCGTAGCCGGTGGAGGCGTCGACGGTGGGGTGGTCCGGCAGGTCCCAGGGGGCCGGGACGATCAGGGGGACGTCGGCGGTGCGGGCCACCCAGCCGGTGACCAGGTTGGCGACCTGGGAGTCGTGGACGGCGAGGTGGAGCGAGACCTGGACGTCGGAGGCGGCGGCGGCGAACCGGTCGGTGAGGAGCCGATCGATGTAGTTGAGGCAGTCGGCGCGGTCGAAGGCGCCTTGCAGGTATGCGACCGCGAGCTGCAGCTCCATGGGGGTGTAGCGGCTCTCCAGGAGGCCGCCGAACTCGTTCCACTGGGTTGCCCGCTGGAGCATGTGAGTCCAGCCGCCGCCGGGCACGACGAGGGTGCCGCGGGCGAGCAGCGGCGACGTCGCCATGGCCGTGAGGCCCTGGGTGCCGCCGTTGCTGATGCCCAGGTACTGCACGGGCCCGTCGAGGGGGGAGAAGCCGCCGCCGTCGATGCTGGTGGCGAGGTGTTCCGTGATGACGCGCTGCAGGAGCGTGAAGGTGGCGACGTTCTGCACCTGGGCGTCGAGGATGGTGGGCAGGCCGTTCAGGTCGCCGGCGAAGACCTGGGCGGCGGCGGGCAGATCGGCCTCGGAGAAGCCGTCGAAGTCGATCGCGGCGGTGGACATGCGGCTGCGGCGCATGAGGTCGAAGAAGCTGCCCCGCGTCGCCTCGTTGCGGTCGGAGAAGAAGCCGTGGCCGAAGAGGACGACGGGCCGGGGCTCGGTGACTTCGGCGGGGATGGCCACGACGAAGGGGACGTCGCGGGTGCCTTGCTGGATGGCGTCGTCGCCGTCGAGGACGAGGGTGCCGTCGGGGCCCAGGAACTCGGGGGCCGAGAAGGTGCCGCGGAGGACGCGCTTGGCGCCCTCGGTCTCGTCTTCGGTGACGGTTGGGGCGGGGAGGTCGGCGGTGAGCATCGCCTGCTGGATCGAGAGCAGGGGGCCGACGACCTCCTCCTGGGAGCGGGTGGTGAACGTCCAGGCAAGCACGAGGCGTTCGCGGGCGACGCCGCTGGCTTCGAGCTGGGCGAGCGCCGCGTCGAGGTCGGGGCGCATGGCTTCGAGGGCGTCGTTGTCGGTGAGGACGCCGTCGCGGATGGCGACGAAGGCCTCGTTGGGGGGGATGGCGCCGGTGGGCGAGCGCAGCGTGTCGGTGATGGCGACGACGTAGGTGGTGCCTGCGTCCAGCGCGCGGTGGGGGCGGATGATCAGCGCCTGCTCGGCGGCGGAGCGGGCGTTGAGGTCCAGCTCGGCCATGACCGGGTGGGGGGCGCCGTCGCGGAGCCGGCGTACCTGGATCGGGGCGTCGGTGGCGAGGCTGGTGGTGGCGTCGGCTTCGGCGGGGATCGAGGCGGGGTCAACGCCCTCGGGGAAGAAGGCGAGCAGGGCGGGAATGCGCGAGAAGCCGTCGTCGCCGGCAAGGAGGCTGGTGCTCAGGCCTTCGGGCAGGACCTCCTGGGGGATGGCGACGGCGCGGCCGGTCCGGGTGTCGGCGGGCTCGGTGTAGAGGTCCGACGGGAAGGGCAGGGCGGCCTGCCCGGGGATGAGGGGGTTGCCGCCGGGGAGATTGGGCACGGAGATGAGCTCCGTTGCCGGGCAGCCAACGAGCAGGAGCGCGAGCAGGGGGAGGGCGCGAACGGGCACGGGCAGGCTCCGAGGGCAGGGGACGGCCGCATTATGGGCAAGAGGCGCGGAACCGTGCCGCCGAAGGGAACCTGTCGTTCAGGTCCCCCGTCGGCGGCACGGGACGTCGGCGGCCTGGAAGCTGCTCTCCCGCACCTGGTCGCCCACGCGTTTCCCGGTCTTGGTGTCGACCACCACCGGGTTCGGCACCGGCTCGTTCTCGGGCAGCGGGTCTTCGCCCTTCGCTTCGCCCATGCCCAGCACCGACTTGAGGCCGGGCAGCAATTTGCTGCCCGCCACGGGGGTCGCGTCGCCGTCGTCGTAGTGGAACCAGGGGAGCCCGGCGTTGCTGTAGTCGGCTGCGGTCGGGGGCTTCGTCGGCGCGGCGTGGCCCGTCACCGCAGGCCACGCGGCCGCGTCGAGCAGGTGCACGAAGCAGCGGGAGCTGGTGTCCAGGTCCCACTCGTCCGGGTCGTACCGGTCGGCGTGGATCGACTGCCGCATCCGGCCGCCCGGCGCGAGCCCCATCTCCTTCTTCGCCCGCCGCTTCGGCGCCGCCGCCGCCGGCATCGGGGGCCCGCTCATGCACATCTCCATCGCCATCTCGTCGAACTCGACCTCGGGCCACCGGCGCAGGAACGCCTCCCGCTTCATGGGGATGACCTCGATCTGCAGTCCGCCCACCTCCGCGAGGTCGGTCAGCTGCTCCTCCACCGTGTAGCCCTCGCCCAGCGGCATCGCGACGAACTGGCGGATCACGCCTTCCTCGACGCAGTACCCGTCCAGCCAGGGCTGCGAGGGGACCACCAGGTAGTCCTGCTTGGGCTGGCGGTGCAGCCCCTGACGCCACGCCTCGCCCGTCACCGCCGAGCGCTTGCCCGTCGCGATCTTCAAGGCGAACGGCCAGGCGTGGTCGTGGCCGGACACCCGGGCCGACGAGAAGTTCAGCCACATCGCCTCGGTGCTGTGCATGGGGAACAGCACCCCGCCGTGGCGGGACCACGACGCCGGCAGTCGGTCGGCGAAGTCGTCCACGTGGCGCAGCGGGAAGCGCCCCAGACCCGGGGGCAGGGGGTGGTCGGTGCCGTCGTCGGGGATGCGCAGCGTTCGCTGGAACCCGATCGTGAGCCGGGCGCCTTCGTGCAGGTCGGGGAAGGTGACGACGAGCTGGTCGTTCTTGAGTTCAATCACGGTCGGTCTCCAGGGGGCGCGGAGGGGTCACCACTGCCCGTCGCGGACTTCGCGAACGACGCGCAACACGGCGTGGTCGGGGAGCCGGTCCAGCTCGCGGATGAGCGTCGCGAAGAGCTGGGGACGGCGGCGGATGATGGCTTGCAGCTCGGTGCTGACCTTGCCGGCGAGGGCCAGGAGCACGTCGGGGTCTTCGCCGAGCTCGGCCGCGAGGCGACGCACGGTGGCTTCGGACGGGGGCGGCTGCTCGCCTCGCTCGATCTTGCTGAGGTAGCTCGGCTGGATGCCCACGCGGCCGGCGACCTGCCGGACGGAGAAGGCGCGGTCGTCCGCCCGCCGGTGTTCGCGGCGCTGGCGGAGGTGGTCGCCGAAGGGGTTGGGCTCGTCGCTCATGTGCGTAGTGTGTAGTACACACTACGCGCTTGGCAAGAAGAACTTGCCGCGCCGGGCGCACCGGTCGCGCCGGTCGCACCGGTCGGGCAGGGGCCGATGCCGCAGTCGCCGAGTCGGCCGCCGCACCGCGGGGGCCCGCGTCCCCGCTCTGCTACAAGCCGCGCGATGCTGTTCAACAGCCTGCCCTTCGTCGTCTTCTTCGCCGCGGTGCTCGCCGTGGTGCACGGGCTGCGCGCCTGGGGCGGCCCCCGCGCGTTGCGGCTCCGCAACGGCTTCCTGCTCCTCGCCAGCTACGCCTTCTACTCGTTCTGGGACTGGCGCTTCCTGGGCCTGATCATGCTGTCCACGGTCGTCGACTACCGGTGCGGCCTCGCCATGGAGGGGACCGGCGACGACGCGCGCCGCAAGCGGCTGGTGCAGTTGAGCCTGGCCGTGAACCTGGGCCTGCTCGGGGTGTTCAAGTACGCGGGCTTCTTCGTGAACAGCGCGGTCGAGGCGCTGACGAAGCTGGGCCTCGAGGCCGACGTCGGGACCCTGAAGATCGTCCTGCCGGTGGGCATCAGCTTCTACACATTCCAGACGCTCAGCTACACGATCGACGTCTACCGCCGCCGCATGCCGGCGGAGCCCAGCGCCCTGCGGTTCGCCACGTACGTCGCGTTCTTCCCGCAGCTCGTCGCCGGGCCCATCGAGCGCGCCCGGGACCTGCTGCCGCAGTTCGGGCGCTTGCACGCGGTGGCCCGCCAGGCGCTGTACAGCGGGACCTGGCTGATGGTCTGGGGGCTGTTCAAGAAGGTCGTCATCGCTGACAACGTCGGGCCCGTCGCCGACGCCGCCTTCGCCCTGGACCACCCCGACCGGGTGCAGGTCCTGGTGGGCGCCTACGCGTTCGCGGTGCAGATCTACTGCGACTTCAGCGGCTACACCGACGTCGCCCGGGGCGCCGCGCGCCTGCTGGGCTTCGAGCTGTCGCTGAACTTCAACCTGCCCTACGTCGCCCAGAACCCCAGCGACTTCTGGCGCCGCTGGCACATCAGCCTCAGCTCCTGGCTGCGGGACTACCTCTACATCCCCCTGGGCGGAAACCGGGGCAGCCCCCAGCGCACCTACATCAACCTGATGCTGACGATGCTGCTCGGCGGGCTGTGGCACGGCGCCGCGTGGACGTTCGTGGCGTGGGGCGCGTTCCACGGCGCGATCCTGGCCCTCTACCGACTCGCCACGCCCTGGTGGGAGCGCACCGTCCGCGTGCCCGAAGGCCTCGCGGGGAGCGCCGTGCGCCTCGTCAACGGCGTCTTCTTCTTCCAGCTGGTGTGCATCAGCTGGGTCCTGTTCCGGGCGGCCGACTTCGCCTCGGTGGGCCGCATGTTCGCGGGGCTGGGGCAGGCCCCGGCGGAGGGGTTCCTGCACAGCCTGGGCGCGCTCGCCGACTGGTCGGTCGTGGCGCTGGTGGTTGCCCCGCTGGTGCTGATGCAGGCGGGCCAGCACCTCACCCGAGACCAGCTCGTCGTGTTCCGGCTGCCGGCCCCCGCTCGGGCGGCCCTGTACGCCCTGGGATTCTTGATGTTCCTCTACCTGGGAGACTTCGGTGGCGAAGCGTTCATCTACTTCCAGTTCTAGGGCCGCGCTCCCCTGGGGCCCCATCGGCGCCGTCCTCCTGCTCGGCGCGTTCGAGGCCGGGCTCCGGGTGGTCCGGCCCGAAGGCCACGTGATGTACAGCTCCGGCCTGCAGGCAAGCCGTTTGCTGCCGCTGGAGCTGGCCGAGAACGGTTCGGCCGACGTCGTCGTGCTCGGGTCCAGCCGCGCCTTGCAGGGCGTGTCGGTCCCACACTTGAGGGGGCGCTTGGAAGCCGCGGGCGCGGAGCTGCGCGTCGCCAACTATGCGTTGACGGGGGCGAGGGCCGAGGAAGTGAACCTTGTCGCCCACACGATGCTGCGCCATCGGCCGCGGCCCGCGCTGGTGCTCTACTCCGTCGAGCCGCGGGGGCTGTTGCCGCGGGTCCGGGGCTCCAGCGGTGTGCGGGCGGGGTTGCGGCTGCGGGACTGGGTTCGGCTGCGTCGGCGCGGTGGGGCTCCCAACGGGGACTACTTCGGGGCGGCGGTGCGCAACTCGCTGACCGACCGGCTCTGGCTCTTCCGGTACGCCCACGTCTTCGAGGCGACCCGAGACCGCGCCGCGGGTCACCGCTGGAGCTACTTCGTCAAGCGCATGACCGTGCTGACGCGCCGCGACACCGCGCCGATGCTGGGGGGCCCTTCGATCTGGCACGACGAGTCGCCGCTGCACAGCGCCAACCTCTCGCGCAAGCGGGCCAGCAGCTACCTGAAGAGGGTGACGGAGGGGGAGCCGTACCGGCTGGCGGAGCTCCAGCTCGCGCACATGCACGACACGGTGGGGGCCCTGCGCGCGGCCGGGGTCGACGTCGTGCTGTACGAGCAGCCCCCGTCTCGAGGACTGCGGGCGGCGCTGCCCAAGGACGTCCTCCCTGCGTTTCAGGAGCAGATGCGGGCGCTCGCGGCCGAGCACGATGTCCGGTACGTCGACGCCGACGAGCTCGACCTGGGTCTCATCTCGAAGGACTGGCGCGAACACAGCCACCTGAACCTCCGCGGCGCCACCAAGGCGACCAACGCCCTCGCGGACCTCGTCGTGCTGCCCTGGGTCGAGGCCCGCTGACGTCCGGTCCGAGCGATTCGGGATCGGGGGGAACCCCGTCGCGCGCGAGCGGTCCCAGCCTCCATGCGCTGGATGCCCCTCTTCCTTGTCGTCATCGCCCTGAGCCTGCCCGCGTTCGCGGCCGACCCGTTCGACTGGGCCGCGCTGCAGAAGGAGGGGTTCGAGATCGTCGTCGACAAGTCGGACCGCCAGGTGCTCGTGGTCGACTCCCGGGGCAGCGTGCGCCGCAGCTTCAAGGCGGGCCTGGGCTTCGACCCCATCGGCGACAAGGACAAGCAGGGCGACGGCCGCACCCCCGAGGGCCGGTTCCGGGTCGCCCGTCAGATCCCCTGGTCCAGCTTCCACAAGGCCTGGCTCCTGGACTACCCGCTGCCCGAAGACGCCGACCGCGGGCTCGCGGCGGGGCTCATCGACGAGGCGACCGCCAAGCGCATCCACGCCGCCCACAAGAAGGGCCGGGTTCCCCCCCAGGACACCGCCCTGGGCGGGCTGATCGAGCTGCACGGGGGCGGTGGCGGCGCCGACTGGACGTTGGGCTGCGTCGCGCTCGGCGATGGCGTGATGGACGAGCTCTGGCCCTGGGTCCCCGTGGGCACGGTGGTGACGATCCGCCCGTAGCGACCCGACGCCGCCGCCGGCTTGTGGCTTCGCCCCCGCGGTAGGGTTGGCCCTCGGAGGTGCCCATGCGCGCGACGATCGCACTGCTCTGCTTGCTGTCCACGGGGGCCCTCGCGGCGCCCGCATCGATCACCAGGGCCGAGTTCGGGGCCGTCGCGCTGGAGGCCGCAAAGACAAGTCAGGACGGGCCCTGCGAGTACGTGGAGGCCGCGCACCAGGTGCGCTGCGGAGACGGCTGGGAGCTGAACCTCGACAACCTCTGGCAGGAGTACCAGGCGGCGGCGCCCGCGGACCGGCCGGCCCGTCTGGAGATCCTCCGCCAGACGGCGGCCAGCGATGGGACGGAGCTGCTCGACAAGCCCACGGCGGCGCAGCTGCGGCCACAGGTCAAGAGCCGCTACGAGCTGACCAGCTAACCCCTCATCGGCCGGGTTCGCGGGGCCACGGTCGCGACCGCCGACTGGATCCCCCTGGGTGGTGACCTGGCCGTGGATCTGGTGCTCGACACGCCGACGTCGATGTTGACCGCCACCCCGGAGGTCCTGAAGGAGCTGGGCCTCACCAACGCCGAGGCCCGCGTACGCGCGCTCGCCAACCTGCGCGAGGCGTCGCCGAAGCGGTCGTTCCAGTCCCTGGGCGACGGAGTGTGGGCGGCGCGCGTTGGCGACAGCTACGACTCGTCCCGGGTGCTGCTCACCCAGGAACTGGCCCGGTTGCCGCTGAAGGGCGAGGCCGTCGTCGTCGTCGCGAACCGGGGCAACGTGTTGGTGGCCGGGAGCGAGGACCCGTCCGGGCTGGCGCACCTCGCAGGGCTGGCCGAGCAGGGCATGCAGCAGCCGCGCTGGATCACCGGCGCGGCGCTCGTCTACCGCGACGGCGTCGCGCACGCCTGGCTGCCGCCCGCCGGCCACCCCAGCCACGCGGCGTTCCGCTACCTGGCGGTGGGGAGCCGGGCGGAGCTGTACCGGCAGCAGAAGGAGCTGCTCGAGGCGGTCTTCGAGGTCGAGGGCGTGACGGTTGCCGTTCCCGCCGTCGGGGCCATCGGCGACCTTCGGGCCGCAGGGGTCACCCTCGCGATCCTGGAAGACCTCGACAACCTCGTTCCCCAGACCGATCTCGTCGCCTTTCTGGTGCCTGACGGAGAGCCCGCGCTTGTCCGGTGGGCCGACTTCGTGGGCATCGCGGTCCCGACGCCCCGCCCCGGCCTCTTCCCGCCCCGGTACGACCTGTCGAAGGCTCAACTGGACGCCCACCGGGCCGCGCTTGCGGCGAAGTCCGTCGACCTGGCGGAGCTCAAGGGGCTCTGAGCCCGCCCCCCGGTCGCCCTACCTGGTCAGGCCTCTAGTGGCCCAACACAGGGATTCTGGTGAGTCCTCGCGCGCCCTGCCCGCCG
>Ga0055584_100000756_pt1 | contig 30949 bp, 28 predicted proteins | sample OSDHelmetaG_FD_58716 | JGI IMG/M metagenome (GOLD analysis project Ga0055584, IMG submission 58716) | Pelagic marine sediment microbial communities from the LTER site Helgoland, North Sea, for post-phytoplankton bloom and carbon turnover... | ecosystem: Environmental > Aquatic > Marine >... | reverse complement strand
CTTCAGTCCTCCTTTTACTCAACAATAGGATGGACCAATTCAAAGGGGGAGGATCATTGCAATTCGGACGTCACGTGCGAAAGCTGCTGTAAAGGCCCCGCAAAATCGCTTTCATTTTGATTTCGCAAAATTTGCAAAAGCTGATTGCGCGTCAAAACCAACTCGGAAACCATCGTCATCAGATTTTCCAAGACATCCACATTGACGCGGATGGTTTGACTGGCCACCGATTCCTTTGGCTTATCCGTCGCTGAAGGGGCAGCTTCAGCTGCTTTTGCCACGGGTGCGGGGGGGGCTGCGGGCACCGGGACGGGGACGTCAGGCGTTACCGCAACATCCGTCGCACCCGTATCGGATTCTTCCGCGTCCGAATTGCCTTCATTGCCCGCTGCCGCTTGTTCCGCTTCCCAATGTGCGGAACCAGGGCCCTTATACTCCGCGGCATCGAAGGCCGCCTGCAAAGCGTCAACAGCCGACTCCGCACCGTCTTCTTCCATGGCCGCGGCAGCCGCGGCGTCTTCCTCAGAATTCGGCTCAGCTTGTGCAGCTTCGCCCGGCGCTTCTTCAGCTGCCGCCGGCGCATTTCCCGCCGCAACAAAAGCATTCAACCGGCGAATCAAATCCGCGTCATCACCATCGGGCTCTTGTTCTGTCGACTCTAAAACCGAGAGTAAATCTTTGATTTGGTCCAAGGATTCCAGAACCAACGAAACCGCTTCTGGCGTAACCTCTAATTCCCCGTCACGAATTTTACCAAGGACGTTCTCGCCCGCATGAGCAACGGACTCGAGACGCGGCAGCCCCAAGAACCCACAGGTTCCCTTAATCGTATGAACTAACCGGAAGATATTGCCTAAAAGTTCAGGGTCGTTGGGGTTTTGCTCCAATTTAATGAGCTCGGTATCGAGCACATCCATAGCTTCATTTGTCTCGGTAAGAAATTCTTGAAGCAGATCATCCATGTTCATTCTCCAGCCCTGAACGGGCACCGCGACAATTGCGGCATTAGGTAGGCATTAGACTGCCCATTTTACCTTAATATCTAGTAAATGTTTGAAATTTTCTTAAATATTTTAGGGTATTGGCGGCAATTCTACAAATATAGTTAGTTGCTCATCGCTGTTATTTTCCACCACGATTTCCCCGCCCAGAACGCGCGCATATCGCTGCGAGAAACAAGCATGTACGTTGGTAACGTTCAAGGATTCATCAGCTAGTGCCAGATTTAAACCGGATGCTATTCGATCATCCAATTTCACCTGATCAGCCACGATGTTGGCTCGCAATCGGCAGTTCTCAGGCGAATTCTCCACAAAAACCTCGATAACACCGCCGCGAGGCAGCGCATCCAACGCCAAAGACGCCAAATTTAAAAACAGCTTCCCATAACCCTCTGGCAGGGTTTGTTCCGGCTCATTTGCCGAGATCTTAATTTCGCGATCGCCAATTAAAAGAATTGCTGCCGCAACAACGCTCGACACCGTCGGCAAAGAACGCATCCCGGCCTCTCCATATGCCAACCGAAAAAATTGTAATCGGGAGGAAAGCTGTTCAGCGCTGAGACCGATCAACGCGAATGCGTCGTCACTCATATTGATGCCAAACTCAGACACGAGCTCAATGCCGTTGTTAATGGCCCCGACGCCGGAAACAAGATCGTGACAAATTCGCGATGCCAGTAATTCACTTATGCGCAAGTCCAAAGCCGACCCTCCCTCAACAGACAAGCATATATAATTTTTCGGGCGACACTACCCATCAGGCATTGCAAGCTGGTAAAATTCTCGCGCTCTAACTCACGGTGAAGATTAAATGACCTCAACCAATATGTTGCTTGATGCGCTGTCGGCACAAATTACCGGCCATGCTAGCAGAGTTATGATCGGCCTAAACTGGACACTGGTGGAAGGTCCCTCCGGCGTTGGCCTTGCACATTCCCCAGCCCGAGGAACCTCCGGTTGCTACGGCGTGTCTGATGCAGGAAAACTATCGGGCAAACCTTTATCGAATTTGGCCGACGGACTAGCATCGGAAAACCCATTTGATCGCGCCCTCGCCCAGGCCGCAATTAATGCTCACCACAATCACCCCGATCTGCACGGTGGCGACGCAAACGGTTTGGACGTTGCCGCGAACCGGCAAAATGAAACTGTTGTCATTGGACGATTTCCGGGTCTCGAGAATCGTCTACCCCAGGCTAAAGTTATCGAACGCGTGCCTGGTCCGCACGATTTTCCTGTTACCGCCGCGCCGGAGCTACTAGCAAAAGCGGAAACCCTTCTCATCACCGCATCCACCGTCGCCGACGGCTCTCTACTCGAATACCTAGCCCTGGCGCCCAATGCCTTTACAGTTCTGATCGGCCCCGGCACGCCGCTATCTCCAGCCCTATTCGACGTTGCCATAGACGTTCTGGCCGGCTTCGTTATTCAGGACAAAAAGCGCGCTTTTACGGCAATTGCCGAGGGCGGTTCCGTGAAAGCGCTGAGAGCGTGCGGACAAAATATCTGCCTTCAGCGTCCCTGAGGCAACGCCGCAAGTATTTTTTCCGCGTGTATGAGGTCTGTCGGGTTATTGACGTTGAAAAACGGATCCACCGTTCCGGCGTCAAACGGCACCTCGCAAACGCGTAAACGCGCCACCCAATCCCCCATTTTCCGCAAACCATCCGATAACAATGCCTTGCGCAATGGCGCCGCTGAGGCGACCGGCCAAAGCGCGCAAACCGGATGTCGCCTACCGGCAGAAGAAACAACAGCGACCTCTACATCCGAGGAAATTTGGCTGTCAAACAGACGCCGGACAAAATCAGACGGCAAAAATGGCGTATCAACCGGCGCGCTTGCCACCCACTTACATCCCGGCACGGTATCACGCGCCCACTCCAACCCGGTTAGAAGCCCTGCCAAGGGTCCCAGCTGACCGGCACAACCATCGGCTAAAATAGGATAGGAAAGATGGTTAAACAGCGCCCCATCATCATTGACGTTAAGCAATAGTGAATCGACTTGCGGTCGCAATCTATCGATCACTCTTTCCAATAAGGTTTGTCCGCCAAGTAGACACGACGCCTTACCCCGGTCGCCCATGCGTTCCGATCGACCGCCGGCAATTACCACGCCTGCTATCGGACCAGTCACGCGTTCGATCCCAATTCAGGTGTCCATAGGATAGACCGGTTCCGCCCACCCCGCTTTGATGCATAAAGCGCTTGATCGGCTTGCTCGATGCTTTCCTTCAACGGATTGTCGGCCTCAAGCATTCTGAGTCCGAAGGACGAAGTGACGGTTAACGCGGCGCCATCATCCAATAGTATCTCCGCTTCACTAAGCGCCTCCCGGAGACGGTCCACAACCTTGCACGCGGTCAAAGCGTCCGCGTTGGGAAGGCACAACAAAAACTCTTCACCGCCATAGCGGTAAATGCTGTCATACGGGCGCAGATGGGACAAAAACATACCTGCCACCGCTTGTAGAACCTTATCCCCTGCCGCGTGACCATAGGTGTCATTTACCGATTTGAAATGATCGATATCCGCAAGGGCGACGCAAGCCGGCGTCTTGGTCCGCAACGCTCTTTCGCGTTCGCGTTCGAGATCGCGCAGCATGGTTTGGCGATTGTGAACGCCTGTCAAAGGGTCGAGCTCCGTTGCAGCCTGCTGAAATGCGTCACGAATGCGGCGTGCCAGCCGATTAAACAAATTTACCTTGGCGACAAAAGCCTCGTAATCTTCTGGCGGAATCGACGCCCCTTCCGTGGCGCGCAGCGCCAGGAACCTACCAAACTCATGCATATCCGCATGGGCCGCGCCCAAATCAGCAAAAACCGGTTGATTGAGTAAACCGTCATTGCCGTGCAATGCGAACCAACTGCCGAACGGTCCCAAATATTGAGCTTGATCGGAAACGATGGCGCGGTCCGGCTCCGTGCCGCAGACAATTGCGTGATGCCATTTTTGCAACCAGCTCTCATGCCCCTCGATCGCATCCGACACGATTGCCAAGACGGTTTGGGACCCTAATCCATCCGTTTTGAGATCGCTCATCTGATTTCAGTTCCTATCGAATTAAGGTTTCCACGTAAGCGACGATGCAAATAATCGGCCATGCAAGACTGCCAAAGCCTTGCCGTCGGCGCGATTAACACACATCTTAGTAAATATGGTGCCGATTTCCGCGAAACAACCCTATCGCCACTGTAGGACGACCTTGACTTTGGACGTGGAAAAGGTCCGGAAACACTTATAAAGACATATAAATTTGGTATAAGAACAATTATGCAGACCAGCACCGCCCATCTTCAACAGCCTTCGATCATCGATCCATTCGGACGTGAAATTTCCTATTTACGCGTTTCAGTGACGGATCGGTGCGATTTTCGCTGTGTCTACTGCATGTCCGAAGACATGACATTCTTGCCGAAATCCGATGTGCTGAGCTTAGAAGAACTGGATCGGATCTGTAGCACCTTTGTGGAACAGGGGGTCCGCAAATTACGACTGACCGGCGGCGAGCCACTCGTTCGTAGAGACATTATGTGGCTGTTCGAACGTCTCGGGCGGCATCTCAAAAGCGGCATGCTCGATGAGCTCACAGTTACCACAAATGCCAGTCAGTTGGAAAAACACGCAACCGACTTGGTATCGTGCGGTGTGCAACGCATTAACGTGTCACTGGATACACTGGACCCCGAAAAATTTAAGCGCATCACACGCTGGGGAAATTTAGAAAAGGTCATGCTCGGCCTCGACGCCGGCGTAAAAGCAGGCCTGAAAATTAAAATTAATTGCGTCGCGCTAAAAGGTGTCAACGACGACGAAGTCCATGACATGGTGGCTTGGTGCGGCAAACGCGGTTTTGACCTCACCTTTATCGAAGTTATGCCGATGGGCGATATCGGGAATGAAACCCGCCTTGATCAATACTGGCCCTTATCCATGGTCCGCGCGGAATTAAAACGCCGCTGGACACTGGAAGAAAGCGACTTTGCAACTGGCGGCCCAGCCCGTTACTGGCATGTCGCCGAAACCGGCGGACGGGTCGGCTTCATCACCCCCATGACCCATAATTTCTGCGAATCCTGCAATCGCGTTCGTCTGACATGCACCGGCACACTTTACATGTGCCTGGGCCAACACGATTGCGCAGACCTTCGTGGGCCGCTTCGGGATAGCGATAATCCGGACGCGTTAACGCACGCCATCCATGACGCTATCAGCCATAAACCGAAAGGTCATGATTTCGCCATGGACCGGCGACAAGATGCGGTTTCAGTAAACCGGCACATGAGTGTAACCGGCGGCTAACTTTTAATTAATGGAGTCAGGCAGCGCGTCCTCTTCGGAAGGACGACCATTCGTGGGCGCCGCGTGATGATGAAACATCCGCCAGCGACCAGATTGTTTGACAAAAATATTTGTCGCCATCAGAAAATTACCGCTAATTTCTTCGTAACATACCACCGTGGCCACAGTGTCGTTAACCAGCGCCTTAGGCGTACGCTCTCGAATTTCCGGTGACTGAGCACCTTCCAGGATGGCCCGCCAACTTTCCATTACCGCTTCGCGACCATAGATAGGTTCCCAGCCAGGATGAATAACGCACACATCCGCGCTTTCGGCCCAAACATCTGCCATCGCAGCCATGTCGCGACTAGCGAAGGCGGCATAGAACGCCTCATTGGAGAATAGAACAGCCTGATGCTCGCTCATGGCTCATTCCCTTAAAGAGCGCTACTCCACGTTTATTCGGTGTGAAAAGGATTTGCCGTCCGTGACAGTAACTTTTTTGAACCCCATCATTTTGAGTAGGTCGAGAAATGTATAAAAATCTTCCATGTGTGCGTCCTTGAACATCGGACTAACTCGGGCAACGGCAGTTAGATTCGCCAACAAGCCGCGCATTCGATAGAGCGTGTTGTATCTGCTATCGCTTAGCCCCACGATAATCATTTTCTCCGCGTTAGCCCCCTTGGCGAATACGGCATATCCGGCCGGGTACGGATTATTCTGGATCATTGAATTCGTAACATGGGTTACGAAACCAATACGCTGGCGGCGGCTGGCTTCGGCTAATGTCGACGCGCGCGCCTTATAGGTCTCACTCGTAACCGGCTTCGGATAATAATAATCCGCATGACGATCCGCAGCATCTGTGGATTGCGGCCATGCCCAAACCATCAACATTAGTACAAAACTCAAAATCAAGCCCGTGCGCATCGATAAAACTCCTTCACCAGTCATTTGTGGTAGGCGCTACCAGAAAATATATGCTTGGTTATACTGAACCAACGGACCACCCGGTATTGGTTTTGGAAGTTTTTATGAAAAAAAATAAAATATCCTTTTTGGCCTCAGACACGCCCGAAGCAATGAAAGCGCTAATCGCGTTGCAAAAGCGCTATGAACACGTGGTACCGGAAGATGCGGATATCATTGTCGCCCTTGGCGGCGACGGTTTCATGCTGCGGACGCTCCATCAATTTAAAAACACGAAAACAGCCATTTTCGGCATGAACCGGGGATCCGTCGGCTTCCTTATGAACGAATTTAGCGAAGACGGTCTTGAAGAACGTCTCGCAAAGGCGGACCCGGCGACCGTTCACCCATTGGCGATGCGGACCACGACAAAAGCCGGTGAGGTTTCCGATACGCATGCAATCAACGAGGTCGCCCTTTTGCGTCAAATTCAGCAAGCAGCTAAAATTCGTGTTTTGGTCGACGGCATCGAGCGAATACCCGAACTTATTTGCGACGGCGTTCTCGTTTCCACGCCTGCGGGTAGCACCGCTTACAATCTATCGGCGCACGGCCCTATTGTCCCGATCGGTGCTGGCGTGCTTTGCCTTACCCCTATCAGCGTCTTCCGACCAAGACGCTGGCGCGGCGCCATTCTGCCGCAATCCGCCAAAATTTGCTTTGAGATGTTGGAATGCGACAAACGCCCCGTTAGTGCTTGCGCTGACGATCATGAGGTGCGTGACGTTACTCGGGTCGAGATTCAGGAGGATAATACGGTCTCAATGACGCTTATGTTCGATCCGGAACATAATTTAGAAGACCGCATTTTGAAGGAACAGTTTACGCTTTAACCGCCACTATTCCGCCGCCACTGGCAACTTTTCCGTCACAAAATCCGCGATAACCGCGACGAGGCGATCCAAATCCGCCTTCAGGGCTGCAAAGCCGGAGTGTTTTTGCAACGTGCGCTCATTCATATAGAGCGCCCGGTTAATTTCAATTTGCAAACTATGGCGCGCCGATGCCGGGTCAGAATACGCACGAACCAATTCAACGCCTTTATATGGATCATTAATAGCAACCGCATACCCTAAGGATTGGAGCATATCCGCGATCAATATCCTGAAATCCCGCCCGCAGCTCGTCCCGTCGCGGTCCCCCAAAACAAAATCTGCTCGCGTGCGCCCACCACGGCGCAACACACCAGGTCCGCTAGACGCCGGCATCGAGTGACAATTTAAATGCCAGACTTCGCCGAACCGTTGATGGATATGTTCAAGCGTATTGCTGAGACAATCATGATACGGACGCCAATACTTATCAATGCGATGGCGAACTTGACTGCTTGGCAAACGATCCCGATACATCAATAAGTCCGGCGGGCAAAAGCGCCAGACAAGTCCGTGACCCAACCGCGCCTTTTCACCCATTTGCACCTGATCAGGCCAATCGTCGCTTAACAGATCCGGATCCAAATCATCCAACGCGCGATTCGGATCGATATAACTCCGCGGAAAATGCGCCTGAATGAGTGTCGCGCCGAATTTGGGCGCATTGGAAAACAATTCATCCACATACATGTCTTCTGCACGCCGCAGCATCATGCTCGGCACCAAACAATCCATATCCTCCGGATAGAGCGATCCACTATGAGGAGAATCCAATACCACCGGACTTATCGAACCTATAGGTGAGTCCCGCGTTAAAACGCCGGGCATCGACAGAGCGGTGAGTCCGCCACTAGCGTTGGCGGGTCCAGGAGATTTACCTGTGAGCATCATTCCTCACTGCCCCTGTATCGAACCGTTCTTGCACAATATCGGGGAGTTGGTTCTTATTGAAATTATTACCTAAAAGAATGTCGTAACCGCATTAGCATTGCAACAGAGCATTTTAAACGAGACCGCCTAGACCTGAAGAGCTGTCGCAATTTTATCAACCGCCTTAAGACCGCTTCCGGTTAGGATCAAGATTACCCTCTCGTCCCTGCCAATAGAGCCGTCAGCCATTAAACGCGATAATCCGGCGGCACCAGCCGCAGTTGTCGGCTCCACGAAAAACCCGCCCTCTGACAGCAGTCGCAATGCACTGCATATCTCTTCCTCCGACACCGCTATCGACGCACCGTCGGTTTCACGCAACGCTGCTAAAACTTCAGTCAAACGTACGGTTTTAGAGGATGCGATACCGTCCGCGATGGTCGGTTTTGCATCTATTTCTACTGGAACATCTGAGTTTGCCGCCCAAGCCGCGTAATAGGGAGCCGCATTTTCCGCTTGAATACCATATAGCCTGGGAACCCTGTCAATCGCACCAGCACGAACCAATTCATTAAACCCAATATGGCACCCCATGACATTGCTACCCTGGCCCATTGGAATTACGATTGCATCGGGCACTTCAAAGCCGCATTGCTCCCAAATTTCAAAGGCCAGTGTTTTGGTCCCCTCCAAAAAATAAGGCTGCAAATTGTGACCGGCATAAAATCGCGTGTCCGCCTCGGCATGTGCTGCCGCTGCTACATCGTCCCTGGTCCCAGCCACCGCAACAACATCCGCGCCGAGAGCCGCCATTTGCTTTTGCTTGGCAACAGGCGCATTAGCCGGCACAAAAATTCGGCTGTCAAACCCGAGAAACGCACCATAGGTTGCCACCGATGAGCCCGCATTGCCCGACGAATCTTCCAAAATTTCACTCACACCGGTTTGCTTGAGATAATTTAACATCACTGCTACGCCACGATCTTTGAAGGACCCCGACGGCATCAGAAAATCCATCTTCATTAAAATTTCTCGCCCCTGCCAAGGGGCCGGCACAAGGGGGGTCCATCCTTCGCCCATGGAGAAAAATGTCATTTCCGGCAAACGGATGGCCTTCCCATAACGCCACAACGACGCGACGCTTTGGTTAATATCGCCACGAACCAAGCCGGCCCCTGGTGTGAGATTGACATAACCGCCGTCATCCGCCGCACACCAGCGCGGTGTGCGCACAGGCCAAGTCGCGCCGGTCCGCGGGTTTATATAGTCTGGAAGCACGCTCAATTTAGTTTCCCATCTCATTCACTGAAAAGTGTCCAATTCGAAAACACAATTGAAATGCTATTTTACCGCAACAGCATTGTGCTTCGACCTTCAAATTCATATGATCCTTCGCGGATGGTATAGGGGAATTCCTGCAACAGTAAAGAATTGGGGTGAAACATGCTGAACAGGAGCATGCGTTTACTTTTCATATTGGTGATTATGGGCACCGCTTCGCTCGCCCAGGCCCAGACGTCGCCTGAAGGCGCAGCCGATTTTCTGCGCAAAGTAGGCGATGAAACCATTATCCTTTTAAAGGATGATGCGCGAGCCCAACACGAGAAGGAAGCCGAGTTACGACAAATCCTCGACAAAAGCATCGACATGAGAACGATCGGTCGGTTCGCGCTTGGTAAAACATGGCGTGACCTGGATGACACTCAGAAAAGCCGTTATCTCATCTTGTTTCGCGACTATTTGCTTTATTCCTATTCAAAGCGGCTCCTTACTTATGCTGGCGAAACTTTCAGTGTTGTACAGTCGAAGCCGGTCCGCCGCGATGCGCTAGTCTACACGCTCATCAAACAATCTACTGGCCAGCCCTTGAAGACGTATTGGCGCATCCGCCATAAAGGTGAGTCCTATTTTGTTATCGACGTTATCGTCGAAGGCATCAGCATGGCGGTAACGCAACGCTCTGAATTTAGAACCGTGATTCGCCAACGCGGCATCGAAGGTTTTTTTGAAAGTCTTGAATCGATCATTGGCAGCATGCGCAATTCCACGGGCTAGATACACGGCCGTAACAGCAGCACGGCTTAACAGAAAAGGATCACGCTATCTCCACCGCCGACCTTATTCATAAGCTGATTGCATTCGATACCACCAGTCGGGAATCCAATCTCGATCTAATCCAATTCATTCAAGAGTACCTCAGCGACCTCGGCGTCACGAGCCAACTCGTTCACGATGAAACCAAACAAAAGGCCAATCTTTATGCGACGCTTGGGCCTTTAGACCGCCCCGGCATCATGTTGTCGGGACATACAGACGTCGTGCCAGTGGATGGTCAGGATTGGGACAGCAACCCATTCGATGTCGTGGAAAAAGATGCCCGACTCTATGGCCGCGGCACCTGCGACATGAAAAGTTTCATTGCCATTGCGCTCGCCTACGCACCCAAATTTCTCGAGCGCGGCTTGGAAACACCAATCCATTTGGCCTTCTCCTATGACGAGGAGATCGGCTGCATTGGCGTGCGGCGTTTAATCGAAGTCATGAACGGAATGACCATCAAGCCAAAGCTTTGTATTGTCGGAGAACCGACGGATATGAGGGTCATCATCGCCCACAAAGGCAAAACAAGTTACCAATGCACTGTCCGCGGTTTCGAAGCCCATTCCAGCCTCGCGCCCCATGGGGTCAACGCAATTGAATTCGCCGCTGAACTTATCGCGCATATGAAATTCATGGCACGGCGTATTGCAAAAGACGGCCCGTTCGACCCCCTCTTCGACGTGCCGCACACCACCATCCACACAGGCATCGTCAAAGGCGGCACAGCACTGAACATCGTTCCCAAAGAGTGTTATTTCGAATTCGAGATTCGCTATCTCCCCGACCAAAAGGCGGAAACATATTTGGATGAAATTGAAACTTTTATCCGCGATGAGCTAGAGCCGGAGATGAAATCGATCAGCAATGCTGCCGGCTTCGAAATCGACGTGAAATCCGCGATGCCTGGCTTAAACATGGACCCCGGAGACGACGCGGTGAACTTCGTCAAAGCACTCGCCGGCCAAAATGACCACGCCAAGGTCGCCTTTGGTACCGAGGCCGGCCTTTTCCAACAACGTGCCGGTGTGCCTACGGTGGTTTGTGGACCGGGCAGCGTCAATCAAGCCCACAAGCCAAACGAGTTCATCGAAATGAGCCAAATATCAAAATGCGAGATTTTTATGGACCGGCTCATGGAGCAGGTATGCGACGCCGCCTAACGCCACGGCGCGACGTATACCCTTCCTTAGCGGACTTCTTGTAACAAGAAAATGATCAACGATACGGAACCACGCCAGCCAATTTTTAATGTTCCCGGCGTCATTCGCATTGTAGCGATCTTGACCATCCTTATTCATTTACTACAGCTCGTTTTGAGCCCGATGCAAAACAGCGAACTGATTCGGTATTTCGCCTTTATCCCGGCACGGTTCAGCCTGCCCGACGTCTGGCAGTTTGAAGGTTTTTCGCTCGCGCTCTCGCCAATCAGCTACGCCTTCCTGCACGCGGACGGCTATCACTTACTCTTGAATATGTTTTTCCTACTCGCCTTCGGCACCGCGGCCGCACGCCGCGTTTCATGGCCGGTCTTTCTCATTCTTTATGCAGCAGGTGCCGTCATATCGGCATTTTTTTGGATGGCGTTCAACGGGGACGCCATTACCCCGCTCGTCGGCGCGTCGGGGGCACTATCCGCCGCCGCGGGAGCGCTTGTGCGAATGTCCATCGCACCGAAACTACCGCACGATCCGCGTTATCCTATCATGCCTGCAAAAACCGCCGTATTATTCGGCTTGTTTTGGATCGGCATGAATCTTTTTTTTGCATTAACCGCCGTTACGGTTTCCTTTGGTATCGGCAATGTAGCGTGGGAAGCCCATATTGGCGGCTTCCTTTTCGGCTTTGCCGTAGGCCGCATTATAGATGGTGCCGGCCTCGGCACCCCTATCGCGCGGCCGCCCAGTTCGATGTAAAATCAGTCTAAATGCAGAATGCGAGGAACGTAAAATGGATGCCATCGAAGCCTTAATGAACCGAAACTCGGTGCCAGCCAGATTGTTGCAGGAACCGGCGCCGGAAGGCCTGGAGTTGGAGGAAATTCTCGAAACCGGCATGCGCGCCCCGGACCACGCGGCGCTGCATCCTTGGAGGTTTCTCATTATTCGCGGCGAAGCACGAAACAGGCTCGGTGACGTTATGGCCGAAGCCATGGCGCGCTGCGACATCACCGCCAGCCCGGAACGCCTCCAAAGCCAGCGCGAAAAACCCCTGCGCTCTCCGCTAATCATCGCGATTTGTGCCGAAGTCACCGAGAACCACCCGAAGGCACCCGAGATCGAACAAATCATTACGGTTGGCGCCGCGGCGCAGAATGTCATTACTGCCGCCCATGCGAAAGGGTATGGCGGCATTATGCTGACCGGACCCTTGGCCCACGACACTCATGTCAAAGCGGCGCTGGGCCTGGCGAAAAAAGACCAAATCATCTGCTTTCTTTATCTAGGCACACCGGTCGAAGAACCGCGCGCCAAAGCACGCCCACCGGCAGTCGACTTTATGAGCGAATGGACCGGGGACGTTCGTGAAGCAAAAGCCGCAGAATAAACGGCAACAGCGTTAACTAACCGGCGGCAAATTGCTCAAGCGATTCGGCCAGATGCCGGAAAAGTGCTGGGTAATTCCCATCCGAGCGAAACAAACGCGCTGTTGGATACCAAGGCGTATCCTTGCGCTCCAACTGCCAACGCCAATCGGGTGTTTGATCGATGATAATCCACACGGGCAAACCAAGAGCCCCGGCCAAATGAGCGATCGACGTATCTACCGTAATCAGTAAATCGAGCGCCGCGAGCGCCCTAGCAGTATCCAAGAAGTCAACGATGCGAGGCGTCAAATCAATTGGAGTTAACCCATCAGGTGGGCTTTGCTTCGCGCCTTCGCCAAATTGCAATGCATACAACGTAACGCCCCTCGCAGCAGCAATCGGTGCCAGAGGCGCAAACTCCGACAAATGACGGCTCCGGCTGATATCGCGCGCATGATCCGGATTGCCTGCCCACACCAACCCAACCTTTTTGCCTTCCGCCGCCCCTAGATCCATTGGCTCGGGCACCGGAATATAAGGCACGGCGTCGGGGACTCAATGCGGTTCGGTATTGAAAATGTAAGGCATGCTCATCAGCGGTGCGTGCACATCATAACTGGTGGCGGTTCGCGGCATGATGATCTGGTCTACACCGGGAATAGTTGCAAAAAGACGTCTGAGCGGCTCCCGGCATTTCAAGAGTACGCGTCCGACGCGCTCCCTCACCATTGGCATGTAACGAATAAAATGAAGCGCGTCGCCCAGACCTTGCTCAGCCCAAATTTGTATTGCGCCGTCCGGTAGGTGTTCGCCGTTCCAACGGGGAACGTGGAATTTCTGCCGGTAATCACGGCGCCGCAAACGCCATTCATGTTCAGCAAACCCGTTCTTGAAATCACCCTTAAGCAGCATCAAATGCGACCGATTTAATCGGATATCCACCCGGCCGCTACGGAGGGAAACGGCTTTATCCGCCACCTCCCTCGCCACCACATACTCGCCTTGCATGGTGCGCGCGACACACAAATTATTGAGCGCCTCGAAATCATTCGGGCGCATCGCAAGTTGTTCAGCAAGTATCGACAACGCACCGTCAATGCGCCCCAACCGTAACAGCGCCAGCGCCAATCCGTTTCTAACCTGTGCATGGTGGGGTGCGCGCTGAAGACACCGCGTCAGCTGTGTGAGTGCCGCCTCAAAATGTTTGCGATCAATCTCGACCATTCCCAAACTATAGAACGCATCCGCATCGTCTGGCGCCAATACAATCGCCCGCTCAAACGCTGCAGCGGCTTCATCCAATCGGCCGGCTTGGTGATCAGCAATCGCCTGTTTTAAGCGTGCAGCGCTCATTCGTCCTTATCGACAGGCTTCCGTGTGGGTTTGGTAATTCCGGTCAGCAACTTGAACAACAACCCATCCACTTCGCCGGGATGTTTGTGTAAACCACAAAACGCAACTTCTTCGGGCGTCCGCTTGCGAACGACAAATTCGATCCCTGCCTCGCCAATTGGCGTCAGGGTTTGATCAAATCTCGGCAGGACATAACGATAGGTTTGATTCAACAGCTCAACCTTCATAATCTCCGCAGCCTCTCCGAGTTTTGGCAAAAGGTCGAATACATTAATGGACTTACCACTCCAGGATTCTTGCTTAGAAATCGTGAAGGTCCACTTATGGTCAGCGTTGAAAGTACTGGGGAAAATACCCTGTTCGTACAAATCTTCGTCCGGCACAGTCACAACCAAATAGCCGCCGGGTTTAAGGATTCGAAACCAGTTTTTGAGCCCTTCTTCCGGATCCTCTAAATGTTCGAGACAATGGCTAGAGTGGACGAACTCATATGTTTCATCCTCCACGCCTTCCATGAAGGTGGCATCGCCATCTCCCCAATCCCAGGTACGCACTTCGCCAACACGGGGAAATAATTCCGAATACAAAAATAGCGGATCGGGTGCGCCACCGATATCGATCCCATCCCCAGCAAAGTACCGGTTCATAAAATTTGGATCGGACATGCGCCGATTTATCGATTTACTACATTCTTTCATGGCGGCTGATCAGTTTGGTGCAGGTTAACCCAAGCATATCACATCCTGTCCCAGGCACATCGATTGGATTTCTATAGAATCGTCTTACAACGGCGTAGTAGTTGAGCAAGCAATTTTGCGCGATGCGCTAAGAAAAAATCACTCGGTTTCTCCAGCACGCGCGATGCGCCAATTTTTTGGGCGCAATTTTCTTTGGTCAACTCAGCCATATCCTTTTCGATAAACCGCTCAAGCGCCGTGACGGAATTATGAACGGATTGTTGATCGAATTTCCGTAATTCCTCGCTTATTGCCCGCCATTTCACAATAAGCGCCCGGTCACGCTCGGAAAGGGGTAGTTGTTGGTTTAACAAAAACACCAAGAGAGGCCGGGCAAAATTCCCCGCAACGAATTTTATGCGGGCGCGTTGTCCCGCCAGATATTGCCGTAGCCCCGCCACGTCCTCCACATTGAAAGCAGAGAAGTGTGCGGGCTCATCGCCCTGCCACCAAGAAAACGTCCCTTCGCGCGGCGCATAATAGTTCTCAGCCTCAAACGTTGTGTCGGCCCGACGCAACAATCCGATGGCATCATTTCCAACCAATTGGCCAAGGGCGACAAAACTGTCTTCACGCCCAAGCGTATCAAATGTCGACAGGATATTTCGGAGCTGAGGCATCGCAGAAGCGAAGGCAGCGATTTCGTCTCTAAATGACGTATCCTCAAGCGCCCCATTAACCACTTGGCGAGTGCCGCTGACGATTCGGCTACGTGCAATGCGGTCATTCACCAGCGTCTCCATCCGAGCTATCGCCGCATTAAGCACCAGAGGGCGGACACGTGTTTCTACCCGGTCCACATTTTTCTTCACAAAGTGATTGAATTCCTGCGTCAGGTGAAGAGCTTCTTTGAGGGTTTCCGGCCGCCACCTGATTTGCTCATCGCTTGAGTAGGTAATAGGCAACGACCTGACCGCGCTGTCGGTCATAAAGGACTGCGCTAACAAGGTTGCGAGCACTTTTTCAAACCGGACGAGTCTGTCGTTCAGTTTCGGCGCGCCGCCGTCGCTGTCGAGCACGAACAAATGCCCAAAAACAGCAGAGCGCATACGTCGCAACCGACCGGCCATTTGTTCGAAGGACTGCAAGGTGCGATGACGAAAAACGTCCGCCTCCCTTTCTCCAAGTAATCTTACGGCACTAATGCGAGAGATCGTTTTGGGAAAGGCTAATCGAGGGTCAATCTTATTGGCTCCGAACCAGCGATGCTTGTTCTGCGCGAGTTGTCGGTGCGCTTTTGTGACGAGATTATGAATGCGCCGTAATTGGCTTACTTTAGCCCCGGTGACTGCAACAGCATCTACGATCTGCGCGATAGCACGCACATTCCGAATAATTTCATTCCCGGAAAAGAGCGCTTCCAACGTGTCAGCTTCCTGTCGGCGATAGCGTGCGCGGAGACTAGGCTCAAAGGGCGAGAGGCTCGGCATTTGCGCCAATGGTTTTGCAAAAGCCACCCGTTGAAATTGCCGGTGCTCCGAGAACCGGGCCGGAATACCCGCTCCAAACACGTAGCGCATCACCCGATCGGCGTCCTGAGTCGCCATCTCACCTTTTCCTACAAAATCACCATAACGCGCAAAGATATCTTCCAAAGATGCCAACGCTATCAGCAACTTATTCAACTCTGACAAGGACGCATCGGGAACGGCCGGCGCACGCCCGTCGCCCAGTGGTTGCCCTACTCGCGGGTTGGCGGTTATCAACATCGCTTTAGAAGCCAAACCATCGGGAATGGAATCAACGACAATTTTCTTGAAAATGCCGGCACTGTGCCGCGCAAGACGCCCCTCTAAATCTGAGAACCAGGAGGACGGAACGAAATAGGATGTTACGTGCGCGGTTTCAATTCCTTTCATGGCGTGAAGCAAGCGTGCAGCATCTTCGTGTTTCGCCGACCAGTTTTGATAACGATCCGTCGAAACGCTGTCCGACCGATGGCGGATTTGAAAGGCCGCTGCTTGTTGTTCAAGCGACGTTACATAAGGGATCAACGTGTGGGTAGCCGCTTTTATTTGGGCTTGGGCGGACCATAAGCCAAACCCGCCCCCCACAATAAACACAAGCGCGGTAAACTGCGCCATCAATGCAGCTCTGTTGCGAGACAACATCGCCCGCATCACAGGTCGCGCCAACCCGCGTTCCCTAAAAATTTTCGCTTCAAACAAGTCATGTAAAAATACCGGATGAGGTACTTTTTTGTCGGGACCGGAGAAGACATTGGAAAACTCCGCATCGGCTGCCGTCGCTTTAGAACGTTCCATTCTATCAGCACCGGTAAAATACAGGCCCCGCATCGAAAAAGCCTTGTGGTAGGCACTCGGTTTGAAAACAGCGTGAAGAAACGGCCGCAGCGGCCCCCGCAATTTGGCGATTTGGTTGTGTACCAAATACACCTGCTCGTTTGCCTTAGCGTCTTCTCCGTGTGCCAACAGTTCAATTTGACTAGACCGAACAGAGCGGTCCACTTCATCGAATGCTTCCGCAATCCATGCTTCGCTAAATGGGTCTTCTCGATCATAGGGCGAGGACCAACCCAACATACTGTCCCTACGCTCCGGCCCAACAGCGCAGGCAAAGGTCTGAAACCCCGGCAACAGATCGCATTTGGTTAACAATACATAGACCGGAAATTCCAACCCCACACTTTTTCGTAGCTGCCACAATTTTCGATGTAACGAAGCGGCACGTTCTTCCAATTCGATCGAAGAAAATATCGTGCCATCATCGTTTAAAAGGTCTGATACCGGGATATTAAGAACAACGCCATCGATTGGTCGGCGTGGCCGAAACCGCACGAGTAATTTCAAAAGGTAGCGCCATCCACGTTCGTTCGAGTGCGCATCGGTCGCGTGTTGGACGAAATCTCCATTAATATCGAGAACGATTCCTTGGTCAAAGAACCACCAACGACAATCAGGCGGTGTTTCCTTCCATTCCTCTTCGGGCCGCCCAACGGGAAAGTTTAAACCTGCATTTTCCAGCGCTGTCGATTTGCCCGATCCCTTTGGCCCAATCATGAGGTACCACGGCACCGCATAAAGAAAATCTGGCGCCTCAACCTGCCGACGGAGCAATTTGACCGCATGTTTAAATGATTTCTTTAGAGGTAGTTGCAATAGGATTCTCGAACTTGAATCCATTATCGTGGCCCGTCCCATGCCGCTGCTTTGGCCAACAGCTTGTCCACGACAGCCGGCCCGCCGCACCAGCCAAACAACGACCGCAATCACGATTCCCGATGCAACTAGCAACATTGCTAGAATTTGGGGGAGAAAAGGTTGGAGTTGCACCAACCACTCATTGAACGAACCCAACGACGCCATTTATTGGACCCTCGTCTCAATCGTACGCAATAACAAATCGAGTTGCGCGGTCATGTCGTTCCACATCAAATGCTGAACGACAAAATAGGCACCGATGCTGATGCCCAGCAGCAGAAACCAGCGGAAAGGTGACGGTAACCATCGCTCCGACGGATCGTTAACCGTATACCGATAGGCCTGAGCGTCAGCGACTTGTTTACTCTCCATCAATTCCGGGCGTGCCCGTTTTACAAAACCGAGAAGGCAGTCCCGGTATCGCTTTATGGTTACCGCGCCCTCGTCGCCACGGTGCTTGCCGCGAAATCCAAGCGAAAGAGCGAGCAAATAGATTAATGCGAGGTCCGCTAACGCGGTATCGTCTCTATCCAACAAATTATCCAACCGGCGAAAGAACTCCTGGCTTGCGCTGTAACTCCCAAACAATTGCGTTTCCAAAAGACTACGCTTCCACGCGTCATTACCTGACCAACCTAGATGCAGAAATGTTTCATCTGCGAGGGCTGCCATCACGAATTGCGCTTCACGGTAAATTTCAAGCTCGATTGAAGAAGCCTCAGTAGAAACCGCCGCTGCCTGCCCCTCCAATAGGGCCTTCACCTTAAGTTGGACCTCAATCACTAATGGGTGTTTTTTTCTGCGATCATCCTCTCCTATGGAGCCGACCGCCAATTCTTGATCCGCATCAAAGGCGAGAATAGGCCCGAGCGATACTACGACCGGCATCGCTGCTGACGTGTCATCCCCTTGGTAGGCGGCGTGCTGGGAAGCTTGGTCGGCAGCTCGGTCAGCAGCAAGGGCGGCATCACGAATGGAGACCAGTTCAGCATAGAATTCTCTAAACCGAATAGACAGTTGTCCCGAACTTTGACCGAAAGGCCCGGCTACATTTTTATGTGCGATTGAAATCATCGGCGCACACCAAAGACCAGACGATACTAGTTTCCGCCGGCAGGCGAAGGCGCTTTAACGCGGATGACATAACCGGACTTGATTTTCTTTTCCGATTTCAGCCGTGCGGCGAACTTCTTAGCCTCGCCGCGGTTCGAATAAAAACCCGCTCTCAAATAGTAGAGCGTCCGGCCCGAGGGCGTGTTACCGGCCTCAACCCGCAGCCCCGGAATATCCGCCGACATCTTTGTGAGCAGTCGCTTTGCATTACTATCAGACGAAAACGCGCCGAGTTGAACTGTATAGCCGACACTGCCTGGCACGACAGGACTGGCTGAATTAGCCAAGCTTGCCGGTTTCGCCGGCTTCACGCCAGAGGGCGGCTCTACTTTCGGCGGTGTGCCCGCGACAACTGGAGACGGACCGTCAATCTTGGGGGGCAACGCGGGCGCAGCTGAGGAGAGCCCCGCAGGTGCCGGGGGCAATGGCACCGCAACGCCCGGCTCAATGGGTTTCCCTGCCTTAGGAGGATTTTGCGGCGCTTTGGGTTGCGGAGGCGCCAATGGTCGTAGAGGTTTTAAAGGCTCGGTTTGCACCGCAGGCGGCAATGGCGCCGCGACCGGTTTCGGTGGCGACTTTACAGACGCGGCTTTATTTACGGGCGGTTGCACTGTAACCGACGGTGTACTTGGCACCACAATCGGCGCGGGAGGCGCGGCCGGCGGCTTTGTGTCGAGCACATCGCTTTGGCGCGCAACGACTGCCTGTCCGCCGGATGTTTCCGGCGACATAAGCACTTTCAGCGGACCCGCACTGTCCTCTTCTTTTTGTCGAGCAACCTCTGTCTTTGGGCGATCCGCATCCACTAAGGGCGGCGGCGGCAGTTCCTTCCGATTTTTCGCCGCCTGAACTTCATCGGCGGGCTGTAGAACCACATAAGCGGTCAAAAACCCTCCCGCATAAAGCAGTGCCGCAGCGGCGACCGTACCGGCGACAATCGCAATCACCGCGCCTCGTCTCAAGGAAAATCGAATGGAATCTACGGGCCGCACTGCAGGTGATTCCGTCGGCGGCATGGGCGGAGGAAGCCTGCTGGGTCCCAATGACGGCTCTACCTTCCGCTCGGGCGGGATTCGGGAATCTTTGCCCGGATCAGGCGTCAGCCTATCAAATTCGTCGAATAACGACATCGGTATTACCCTGTCTTTGTGACTGAAGTAATCTTTTTGACTATTCAGCTTCTATTGGGCAGCAATATATCAGATAAATTATCCCTTAGTAAATATAAATAAAAATATCCTATATATTGATTATTTATTAGTAAACCCTCCCACACATCGCTGTATTCGCAAATCTATTTAAAAATTAAAAAGAGTGAATTCTGTTTCTTTCTCCACGTTTCCCGAATAGCGCTATCATATTGTTCGGTTATTGATGCGCTCACCAATATTCACGACTCTCTTTGACTAAAAGTGAAGCGGAATGTTTTGTCTTTTGCGAGCGCCGCCTTGACGGGACCGATTATCGAATCCTCCGCCATCCGTCTTAAGATCTCTTCAGATAATTGCGGCAAAAACCGCTGATTGATGATGTGATCAATATTACGGGCACCGCTCTCCACCTCCGTACACCGCTCGGCAATGGCATCCCCGACATTTTTAGCGATCGACATTTCAGCGCCACGGCTTTCCTGATAACGCTTGCGGACAGTCTCGAGTTTGAGAGCAACGATGGCTCGAATTTCGTCTTTCCGCAGCGGCAAAAACGGCACGATACTTAGTCGCCCCACAAGTGCCGCCGTAAAAGTTTTTGACAGTTCCGGACGGACTGCATCGGCAAGTGCCGTCAAATCGGTAATACCGTTATCGATTGCGGACTGGATCGTCTCTGATCCAAGATTGGACGTCATTACGATAATAGTATTTTTGAAATCCACCTCGACGCCTTCCGCATCCTCCATCCAGCCCTTATCAAATACCTGATAGAACAGTTCCATTACGTCGGGATGGGCCTTTTCGATTTCGTCCAACAGGATCGTCGAATAAGGATTGCGCCGCACAGCTTCCGTTAAAACGCCTCCGGCGCCATAGCCTACATATCCCGGCGGCGCGCCTTTCAATTTAGAAACCGTATGCGCTTCCTGATATTCGGACATGTTGATGGTAATCAAGCTGCTCTCGCCACTATACAGTGTATCCGCAAGCGCCATCGCCGTTTCTGTTTTCCCCACCCCGCTTGGCCCGACGAACAGAAACACACCGACCGGTTTGCCTGGTTCATCGAGCGCCGCGCGGTAAGTCCTAATACGCTCAGCAACCACAGCGACGGCTTGTTCCTGCCCGATAACCCGCTGGCCAAGACGCTCTTCAAGCTTCAGCACCGCATCGATCTCACCATGCATCATGCGCCCGACCGGAATCCCGGTCCAATCAGCAACGACATCCGCTACAATGGAACCGTCGACGCTGCAGGGCACCATTGGCATTTCGCCTTGCAATTTTGTCAGCTCCGCTTGCCGGCTCTGCAAAGAGCCCTGCGCACCAGTAATCTCCGCCGCGGTTCTCAGCGCCGCAATGTCGGATACCAATTCGCGTTCGCGCTCCCATTTTTCGGTAAGAATTTCGAATTGCGCCTGCGCCGCATCTCGCTCCATTTTCAGAACGACTAAGCGTTTTTCATGATCAGCGCCGCTCATGCTCTCGCGCGCCAAAGCATCGATTTCCGCTGTCAATCTCTCTCGGCACCGCATGGCCTCTTCGACTTCAGGCGGCAACGCCGTATGGGAGACCGCAACGCGCGCGCACGCCGTGTCCAACACCCCGATCGCTTTATCGGGCAGACGACGTCCCGAAATATAGCGCGCGGACAATCGCACCGCTTCCTGCAACGCCTCATCCAGAATGCGCACCTTATGATGCTCTTCAAGCCTAAGAGCGAGTCCGCGCACCATGGCAATCGCCTGCTCTTCCCCAGGCTCGTCAACCTTCACGACCTGGAACCGACGGGCCAAGGCTGGGTCTTTCTCCACATATCTCTTGTACTCAGCCCACGTCGTCGCGGCGATGGTGCGCAGTTCCCCGCGTGCAAGGGCAGGCTTTAATAGATTAGCCGCGTCGCCCGTTCCCACAGCGCCACCGGCCCCAATTAAAGTGTGGGCCTCATCGATAAACAGCACCACAGGCCGCGCCGACCCCTGAACCTCCGTGATGACGTCCTTTAGGCGCGCTTCGAACTCACCTTGCACGCCGGTCCCAGCCTGCAGCAGCCCTACATCGAGCGTGCGCACATCCACGTCTGCTAACGCTGCCGGCACGTCACCGGCCGCTATCCTTTGAGCGAATCCTTCAACAACCGCCGTTTTGCCCACCCCTGCCTCGCCGGTCAAAATGGGATTATTTTGCCGCCTCCGCATGAGAATATCGATGATCTGACGAATCTCTGCATCGCGCCCGATGATCGGGTCGGTTAGCCCCACCGCCGCCTGTTCGGTCAATGACACTGTAAACCGATCGAGCGCAGGTGACTCCAAAAGCGCATGCGTTTCTAGCGCGCGCTCATCCGCCACAGCTTGTCCGTCGGTCATTTCCGATAGACCAACATCCGGTAGTGCAGGGGATGGTGCGGGCATCTCCTCCTTGGAAAGCTCTATCAAGTCCGGCAAATCCGCTCTCAGGCGTTCACGATAAATATTGGCAACCGTCGGCGCCTTCTTAGTGAGATGCGCGACGATCTCCGCATTATCCAGTGTCGCCTGCAAAATTGCGCCGGTGCGGATTGCGTGTGCCCCAAGCTCTAATGATGCATGGCTCCACGCGCCTTGCAAAAGCTCGCCGATCATTGGTGCCAAAGACGGAGTCCGCGCGTTCCCTCTATCGTTTGCGTCAACGGCCTTGGTCAGCCCCTTAACCGCAGCGGCGACCTTCACATCATATTGGCGAACCACCACCGCAATATCCGTCTCCTCCATTTCGAACAATTTCAGGAGGAAATGCTCGATCTCCACAAAATAGTGAGTCCGATTTAGGGCAAGCTGGGCGGCGTCTTCGAGCGCCTTACGACAGGGCCCGTTGAGCTTACCGACAAGGGTTTTGATATCGAGCTGCATCGGCTCAAACTTTAGCGCCCGACGGCACAAGTCAAGCATTGCGGTTTCGCCTGCGACAGAGGATTGCCACGCTCTTGAGAAATGATCAGACCAAGAAAGGGAAACCTTTAACACGTTGTTGTTGCGCGTAATTTCAGCATTGAAAAGGTGGCATGGGTACAAACCGGTATCCGCCAATAAACCGCGTTCGATCAATGACTATCCGCCAGCCCTCTGCCTGGCCGCGGAATTCTAACGGTGAGTCGACAACACGTCCCCTTCAGCTTGGCCATAAGCAAACTGGACAATCAATTCGGTGGCCCTTTCAATTCAACTGTATTTCCCTCGGGATCGTAGATATAGAGCGACGGCCCCGTTCCATCCGCCCCATACCGGTTGCCCATCTCTCCCAGGCGAACGCCGTGCCCGGCCAAATGTTTTTTTAAAGCCTTTTCCTCAAACCCGTCGATGCGAAGACAAAAATGATCCAGGTTTCGGCCCTCAAACCCTGGTGCCGCGCCACCATTGCAGCCGATTTTTCCGGCCACATCAACAAGATCGACCAGGCTGGAGCCAGCACGAAGCTGCACCAAACCGAATTCTTCGACCTGACGCTCTACCTCACATCCCAATATATCACGGTAAAATCCGATCATGGCCGTCATATCCGACACCCGCAGCACAACGTGATCAAGCCCGACAAGGGAAAATGGTGTATTCGCCATGATCGATCCTCCTAAAACTATAATACTGAAGCCTACACGCTTGGCGCGCCTGTTCGCCAGAATTCTGTGCCTATATAACGCGCCTATTTAAAATTGACCTGCCCGCACCCAAAGTATTAATCAAAAACCTTCCCCGATTATAAACATTAGTATTGATAAATCGTCACATTAAAAAACAATTGATCAAATAAAAATTAATGTATACTGTCATATTATGGGTAATTATTCACATTACGAGAGCCTAATGACGCTTATTGCTCCACTCCGGTTTAAAATGTCGATGCAACGTCGACATAGGGTTTAACGACTATGAGTTGGAATGCGGCCGTCGATTTTCGAAAAGGCAGCCCCCAAGAGGCGCGAGCCGAACCCTGCCAAGATTACGGAAAAGTCCTGAAACTCAATGCCGACGTCATCGTTAGCGCAGTTGCAAACGGAGACGGCAAAGCGCGTTTTTCGCATATCGGCGCTAAAACAGCTGTTCGAAGCGCTTGCAACACAATCCGAGCCAATGCGAGGCGCTTCCAATCAATCGCCCGCAATCCCAATGACCACGATGCCGTACCGGTTTTCGAGGCTCTACTCGGTAGCGTTCAGGAATCCCTAAAATCCACCGCTGCAGATCACCTGGCCCCCATCGACGATCTGGCGACTACCTTAATTGTATTTATTGCAAGCCCGGCTGGATTGGCTGCCATGAAAATCGGCGCCGGCTTCATCGTCTATCGCCAAAGTGGGCGGCAATATGAATTTATGTTCGATCCCGGCAAGAAAACCACCGACATCGAAAATCAATACATTACGCAGCCAATTGCACGCGACAATATGCAGGTCGCCGTTCAAAACGGCCTGACGGAATTCGTTTGCGCATCGACGAATGCACTGGAGCCCCTTTCAATGCGCAGCGATGGATGGAAACCCCATACGCCGTTCTTCAGGCCACTGGATCAATGCACGGCACTCGCCAAGGACGATGACGAAGTGCACCGCAGTATAAGAGCCTTTCTCCGCTCCAAAAGCCTGACGAGCAAAGTTGCCAACGATTGCACACTCATGCTGGGCGGCTATCAAGACTAACCACCACATTCTGATCGTTCCGTATTATCCAGAGCCGGCATTCCACCGGCTCTTTCCATTTTTGCGTCCCTGTGCCAACAAAGCCCCTAACAAACATTAACCAAAATTCTCATGGAGGATGACATGGCAGGACGATTAGAAGGCAAAGTAGCGCTGATTTCTGGTGCGGGCTCCTGTGGACCTGGCTGGGGAAACGGCCGTGCGACCGCAACCTTATTTGCGCGTGAAGGGGCAAAAGTCTTTGCCGCAGACCTAAATGAAGAGGCTGTCGAGGAGACGCGCAAGACGATCGAGGATGAAGGCAATATCTGCGTCACTCATAGCTGCGACGTCACCAAGTCGGACCAGATCAAAGAAATGGTCGCGGCGTGCGTCAAAGAATTTGGCACCGTCGATATTCTCCACAACAATGTGGGCGGCTCCGCTGCCGGTGGCGCTATGGATATGGACGAAGAGGTTTGGGACCGCCAAATGGACCACAATCTCAAACATGTCTTTCTCGTCACCAAGGAGGTGTTGCCGCACATGGTGAAGCAGCACAGTGGGTCGATCATCAACATGTCGTCCACCTCCGGGCTCACTTATGGCGGCTCATTCCAAATCGCTTACGCGACTACAAAGGCGGCGATCCGGCGCTACAGCCAAGCCGTCGCCATCGAATTTGCCGGTCGCGGGGTTCGCTGCAATACCATTATTCCAGGCCAGCTCCACACACCGATGGTGGAAGTACGCTTAGCCGCCCAGCGCACCGGCGGTGACGTAGATGCCATCATCGCCAGTCGCAATGCCCGCATTCCCATGGGCCAAATGGGCGATGGTTTCGACGTGGCATATGCGGCGGTTTATTTTGCATCCGACGAATCCAAATTTGTCACCGGTTCGGAAATCGTCCTCGACGGTGCCATGTCATTGAAATGCACACCGCTGCCGGATGATTACCCTCAATAAGCCGCGCGCGGGAGAGGGTCATGACAGGGCGGTTAGAAGGCAAAGTTGCGTTGATCTCAGGCGCCGGTGCTTGCGGGCCGGGGTGGAGTAACGGTCGGGCAACGGCAACTTTGTTTGCCCGCGAAGGGGCCAAAATTTTCGCGGTCAACCGCAGCCAGGAATCGCTCGATGAAACAAAAAGGATCATCGAAAACGAAGGCCACGACTGCACCGGCCATCTTTGCGACGTAACCGATTCCGCCGCGGTCAAAGAGATGGTCTCCGCCTGCATGGAGACCTACGGCGCCATCGACGTGCTTTTTAACAATGTCGGCGGGGCAGCCGCAGGCGGGGCCATGGACATGACAGAAGAGGTCTGGGACAGCCAAATGAACCAGAACCTGAAACATGTCTTCTTGGTAACAAAAGAGGTGTTACCCCAAATGGTGAAACAAAAACGCGGCTCCATTATCAATACGGCCACCACCTCGGCGCTCACCTATGCGGGCAGCTATCAAATCGCGTATTGCGTTACTAAAGCAGCGGTCTTGCGGTTCACCCAAGCCGTCGCCATAGAATTCGCCGGCCGCGGTGTCCGGTGCAATACGGTTATTCCGGGCCATATGCACACACCGTCAGTGGAAGTCCGGCTGGCCGGCCAACGAACCGGCGGCGACGTTGAAGCTTTGATTGCCAGCCGCAACGCACGCATCCCCATGGGACAAATGGGTGATGCCTGGGACACCGCCAACGCCGCGCTCTATTTCGCCTCGGATGAATCGAAGTTCGTGACCGGAACGGATCTGCTCGTGGATGGCGCCATGACCTTGAAATGTACGGCGCTACCGGACGATTATCCGCAAGCCTAAGGTCCAGACTTAACGGGCGGAAAATGCCTCAACAAACGCGCGAATAAGCCGGAGCCGCGCCGAGGCGTGCAGCCATACCAGGCCGACGCCACGATCATATTCCAAACCGCCGACCGGCGTTTTCACAATCTCTAACCCCTCCGGCCAAGGCCGCGCAAAATCGGGGATCAACGAGATCCCAAGGCCCCGATCAACCATGATCGCGATTGCATCCAAAGTGTCCAGTTCAAAACGTTCCTCCGGGCGGAGCCCCACATGGCGCAAATAGTTGGCGATGTTCGTACGCCCCCACTGTCCTTGGTCATATCGAATAAAGGGTTCGGATTTTAAGACCGTCTCCGGGTCCGGCACGGCCATGCCTTTTGGCGTAATGAGCACCAACGGTTCGCGGCGAACACGCTGCCAGCCGCATGCCTTAGGCAACACAAAGTTCGGCTCGGTAATCATCGCCACGTCTGAGCGGCGCTCGAGAACATCCTGGTAAAGGCCGGACGAATGGCCGCGCCCCAAATGCACTCTCATAGCCGGGTAACGATCTTGCATTTGCGACAAGATCGGCGGCAACAGACCACTCATACCGGTCGAGCTTGCCCCAACTCGAAGCTCGCCGGCCACCGCATCGCCCGCTGCCATTGCCTGTAAATCGTGCACATCGCTTGTGAGGGTTCGGGCGCGTTCCAAAATCGCCAAACCGGCTTCGGTGGGCGATACGGTTCGACCGGTTCGCGATAACAACACGCTGCCAATTTCATCCTCGAGAGCCCGTACCCGCTGCGCAACGGCGGCCGGTGTTACGTTCAGCACACGCGCCGCAGCCGCCATCGACCCTTCATCGACGACCACCACAAAACTCTCTAAGAACCGCGTATCCATTCAATAGTTTTTATATTGTTTAAAAATATAAGAAACAATTTTTCCTGCGGTGTTAATCCGATTACGTTACGGGCACGTAACATCAAAACACCAATTAGGAACACCAGAGGCACGCCATGGACAGTTTCAGCGCAAAGCAAACCATTGAGATCGCCGAACAATCTCGAACAATCTATTCACTCGAGAGCGCCCGCTCAAATGGACTCCCAGGTATTGAGAAAATGCCGATTAGCCGCAAAATTTTGCTAGAGAATTTGCTGCGCCACGAAGATGGCGATCTCGTAACCGCCGAGATGATTAAGAAAGTCGTCGCCGGCGCGCCGGAAGCCATATTCTTTTATCCAGCACGTATCTATATGCACGACCTTCTTGGTCTGCCGTTATTGGCGGATTTGGCGAGCTTGCGCGATGCGGTCATTGAAACCGGGCACGCGTCAGAGATCGTCAATCCGGTCATCCCGGTCGATATCGTAATGGATCACTCGCTGATGGTCGTCCATACGGGCGATGCGGAGTCCGAACGAAAAAACCAGGAAATCGAATTTCAACGCAATGAAGAACGCTTCGCGCTCGCCAAATGGTGCCAGGAAAACTTCGAAAACTTCCGTGTTATTCCACCCGGCAAGGGCATCATGCACCAGATCAATGTGGAGTATCTGGGCCAAGTAGTATGGCGCGACCAAAAGGGTGCCCCGGAAACGCTTTACCCCGACACGGTGCTTGGCACCGACAGCCATACACCAATGGTCAACGGCATCGGCGTCCTTGGTTGGGGGGTCGGCGGTATCGAAGCCGAAGCGGCAATGATGGGCTTTCCGGTCAGCTTGAACACCCCCGAAGTGATTGGCGTTCGCCTCAGCGGTAAAATGCGCGAAGGCATTACCGCGACGGATCTGGTACTCACAATTACCGAACGTATGCGTGCGTTCGGCGTTGTCGGTAAATTTATCGAATTTTTCGGCGAAGGCTTGGATCACTTACCGCTCGCAGACCGCGCCACCATCGCCAACATGACGCCGGAGTTCGGTGCGACCTGCACGTATTTCCCCGTCGATGATGAAACCATTCGCTATATGCGGCTGACCGGCAGAACTGAAGAACAAGTCGCCCTCGTCGAGGCCTATACTAAAGAGCAAGGGCTTTGGCGCAGCAACACCGCGATCGATTTCGACGATGTCATCGAGCTTGATTTAGACGAAATCGGTGCCACCCTAGCGGGACCGCGCCGTCCCCATGACAAGGTGCCGCTCGAAGAGGCGCCCAATAATTTCACGCGGGAACTCGCGTCCTATTACCATGTCGATGCTGCCCCCGGCACGCGGCATGAAAAGGTTGCTGGGCAAGACCATGCACTCACCGACGGCGATATTGTCGTTGCTGCGATTACCAGCTGCACCAACACTTCGAACCCGCCCTTGTTGATCGGCGCTGGCTTATTAGCAAAAAAAGCCGTCGCTCTTGGGATGACGACCAAATCATGGATCAAGAAATCCCTCGCACCCGGCTCGCAAGTCGTTGGCGACTACCTTCAAAAAGCCGGGCTGCAATCCTATCTCGATCAGCTGGGCTTCAACATTGTAGGCTATGGCTGCACCACCTGCGGCGGCATGGCGGGACCATTAACAGACGAAATGACAGCGACGCTGGAAAATTCTGATCTCGTGTGCACCGCCGTTTTGTCAGGCAACCGCAATTTCGAAGCGCGCATCCATCCTCTGGCGAAAGCAAACTATCTCGCCTCCCCTCCTCTAGTGGTCGCCTATGCACTCACAGGCACAATACTGACCAATCTGGAGACCGATCCGCTCGGCGAAGACCGTGACGGCAAACCGGTTTATCTAAAGGACATTTGGCCGACGAGTGCAGAAATTCAGACCGCCTTAGAAGGCTGCCTGAGCCCGGAGATGTTTACCGCCCGTTATGACGAAGTTTTCAAAGGCAATGCGCTCTGGGAAGCATTATCGCCAAACACGGAAACCACCTACAAATGGGATGAGGGCAGCACCTATATTCGCCGCCCACCCTATTTTGACGGCGTGCCAGAAACACCGCTTGCGCTCGACGATATCAACGGAATCCGTCCGCTTGCGCTCCTCGGCGACACCATCACCACCGACCACATCTCTCCCGCCAGCGCGATTAAAATAGACAGCCCCGGCGGAAAGTATCTTACCGAGCGTCAGGTCTCGGAAATTGACTTCAACACCTACGGCACACGGCGAAGCAACTTTGAAATGGTCGAACGCTCAACACTCGCCAATGTACGGCTCCGCAACGAGATGCTGCCGGGAACCGAAGGCGGCGTCACACGCCTTATGCCCGACGATGCGGCAACAACCATTTTCGATGCGGCCGCGATCTATAAGGAACGCAGCGTGCCGACCATGATAATCGCCGGCAAAGAATATGGTGCCGGCTCTTCGCGCGATACTGCCGCCAAGGGCGTTTATTTGCTCGGCGTTAAATTGGTGCTTGCGGAAAGCTTTGAACGTATTCACCGCTCGAACCTCGTTGGCATGGGCATTCTACCCCTCCAATTCGTCAATGGCATGACCCGGCAATCACTGAAGCTTGACGGCAGTGAAAGCTTCGACTTAAGCGGCATTGTCGATGGCTTGGCACCGGGCATGACAGCGACGCTTTCGATCCATCGCGCCAACGACGAGACAGAAGAGGTGCCGGTGCTGGTACGCGTCGATACCGGCGATGAAGCGGCCACTGTCGCAGAAGGCGGCATTTTGCACCGCATCTATCGAAACATTTCGGACGCTAACCAAGCCCGCGCGTAGAGCCCGCGTGGCGTTAAAAGAGACCCTCCCGGCGGGAGATGCCGCCACCCTGCAATACTGTTATAATGGGCAAAACAGCAAAAGCAGGGAGGGCTCGCATGCCGAAACGCCCAAACATTCTCTTTATTACGTCCGATCAACAACGCGGTGACAGCTATGGCTTCCGAGGCCGCAAGGTAAAGACACCCCACCTAGACCGGATGGCCGCGAATGGCGTATCGGCGGAAAATTGCATCACGCCCAATCTGGTCTGCCAGCCATCCCGCGCATCTATCCTCACCGGCATGCTGCCACTTACCCATGGCACGTGTGATAACGGTTGCGATTTAGACCCGACCATTGGCGAACAAGGCTTCGCAGGCACGCTTGGCAAGGCCGGTTACGATACGGCCTTCATCGGCAAGGCGCATTTTTCATCCAAGGGCCCGCTCACGCCGAGCGGCACCCCGGAATGCAAGCAAAGTTCAGAGGATTATGGCCCCGATTGGACCGGTCCTTATATGGGCTTTGAGCATACGGAATTGATTGTCCACGGGCACTTCCACCGTATTCGCCCACCCATGCAGCCACCGGCAGGGCAACATTTCGAACGCTGGTTTTTCAGCCGCGAAGAAAATGTGCTCGATTTGTGGAATACGGATATGGGTCCGGAAAGCGGCGTGAAAGACGTTTTTAATTC
>Ga0055584_100000755_pt1 | contig 30949 bp, 25 predicted proteins | sample OSDHelmetaG_FD_58716 | JGI IMG/M metagenome (GOLD analysis project Ga0055584, IMG submission 58716) | Pelagic marine sediment microbial communities from the LTER site Helgoland, North Sea, for post-phytoplankton bloom and carbon turnover... | ecosystem: Environmental > Aquatic > Marine >... | reverse complement strand
GCCGGTGCTCCAACTTCTACAGACTGCGAGAAACCCGTCTCGGCCTCGTAAATCTCTCGTAACAGCTGCCGCCAACTTTCAAACTGCGCTTCAGCAGTACCGGTGAGCCGTCTTTCCTGACCCTCCACATTGACGACCATCGGTGCCGCCTCATTTCCGAATGACTCAGACAGCTCAGCTATTGCGTCCATGTGCAGCCCGGCATCACGGTTACGTCTCAGGGCAGAAAAAATACTGTTAACGCCTCGTGAAATGCCTTGGTATTGCAGTGCTCTGCTGATATTACGCGTGTTGCGGCTGGAGCTGTTGGTATTCACTTGCGTTGACCCCGCGAGCACGACCACACCAACCAAGGCCTGCATTTTGGCCGAGCGTTTTTCCTGTCTAAATTTCACGGTTTCCGCTCGAGAGGTCTTACGCCAATTTCGATATGGAATTGAGATACCGTAATAAAAATTTGCGTAGTGCTCGTTCAAAGTGTCCACGACCAGACGATCACGTTCACGAATTTGTCGCATGCGGCCTACTGACGGATCATTTTCGGCGGGCAGTCGCAATACGTTAATCACTCCATCATTGGTCATTCCTAAGTATCCGTTGTATGCCACCGGAGACATGTCTCGGAAGAACTTTAGCTCCGATATCTGGCGGGTCTGTTGCAATTGTCTGGGAGGTATCAGCGCCACATACTGCTGCAGGTCATTAGCAAAATCGTTAAACACTTTCTGATACGGATCACGTCTTCGATCGCGCCGTTTCGAATAGGACGTCAGCCCAGTTTGAGCCTCATACGTGCGCAAGAACCAGTATCGGCCCGACGTATCTGATACAGAGAACTCTATTTCGATGTATTCGCCATCGGATTTTTTGATTGAACCCTTGATAATCACGTCGGTGAAGGCTTTTTCGGAAGGGATAACTCGCACAGCTCCCCAGTGACCGGTGCCTTGCAAGGTCGTCTTGAGGTGATACGGCAAATACTTCGTTTCGGCCCCCCGAATATCTTCGTAAACACCTGTTTTTTCTGGGTTGTTGTTCTTCGGAATCCCTGCCTCAAACTCCACGATTCCCACATCCAGCAAAAAAGCTTCGTCCACGGAAGTTGATGCGACAATGAGCGCCGTTTCCTCGGCGATAACGAGCTCCTGAACAGAGCAGCCCCACAGAAATGCGGGCAAAAACACAAGTGCGATTAATTGTATTCTCATTATTGGCGGCAGCCCTATTTCATTCCAGTGTACTTGCGGTATTCCTCCCAGAGACGTTCCCGCAATTCCGGATCGTCCTCGGCCAACGCTGCTTCACGAAGTTGTCGGGCAACAATGTCTTCATAGGTGTTCACTGCGATGTCCTCTGGCGTGCGCGCCGCCATTTCTTCGGCACTCATGCCATCATTAGGGCCGGCTTGAGTTGCACTATCACCGGCCGACCCGCCGCCGGAACTGCTGGAACCACCACCGCCACTTGATCCGCCAGCTGCCTGCTCACCCAGACCAATGGAGCCACCACCACCCGATTTTTCGCCAAATCCTTCGGTGTCTCGACCAACTGATGAGACTTTCCGTTGCTCTTCGCCGATGGCTTCATCGAAATCGCCAACCGACTTATCGAGTTCATCTCCCAATTCCTCCGCACTGGCACCATCGCTGGGAAACTCACCTACGCTTCCCGCCTGGTCGCAGCGTGCGCCTCCACCAAATCCACCACCGGAGATTCCACTATCGCTACAACCTTTGCCGCCCGAGTCTCCGGACGCGCCGCCACTCTCTGCACTACCTTCCGAGCCGCCTTGAGAGCCGCCTTGAGAGCCGCCTTGAGAGCCGCCTTGAGAGCCGCCTTCTGAACCACCACCGCCTGATGAGCCGCCTGGCATACTAACACCGCCTGGCATATTGCTGCCGGCACCACCCGGGGCACCTACGGAAGTCGGCATCGGCGCGCATCCGCTAACAACCAAGACAGAAACGGCGACCATCACGCCAATCGCGCTGGTTCGAGTGCTTATGAATAAGGTGTTGCCGGGAATTATCAGTTTCATTGTATTCGACCTCGCTAATATCTAAGGGTTTGAGCACTATCTGAGCAGTTTCCTATTAGTGGCAAGAGGGGTCAATTCCGTTCAATGTGGCTGCGCGCGATAGACATCAGCAGGCGGCCTGGACGCAATGCATCCTAGGATCCGGTATTTCCCCAGTCTCTAGCATGTCTTTAACAAGAGAACCTATCCACTATTCCTGATTCGACTGACGGCCGTAGCCCATCCCTGCAGTAAGAACTCGCGCCGATCTGATTTCATTGATGGTTCAAATCGCGATTCGAGTTTCCATAAGGCCGATATCTGCTCACTGCTCTGCAAGACATCAGCAGCTAATGCGGTGAGGTAGGCCACGCCCAATACAGTCGACTCGACATTTGCTGACCTCTCAACCGGCGTGTCGAGAATATCAGCCAAAAACTGCAAGAACCAATCGTTAGCGACCATGCCACCGTCGACTCGAATAACATCCAATGAGATACCATCGCCGGCCATTGCGCTGACCAAGTCACGCGTTTGATAGGCGACAGACTGCAAGGTCGCAGTGACCACCTCATCTCGACCCATACCTCTCGTTAATCCAAGAATCGCTCCTCGCGCATCCGGGTCCCAGTATGGTGCACCGAGTCCTGCGAATGCTGGAACTACCAGAACATTATCGACGACGCCTGTGCGGCTCGCGATTACTTCGGTTTCGGCGACCGAATCGATGATTTTCAATTCATCGCGTAACCATTGAAGCGCTGAACCGGCAACAAAGACGCTGCCTTCAAGTCCGTAGGTCACCGTACCATTGAGGCGCATTGCAACCGTCGTTAATAGTTTATTCTTTGACGCCAACGCAGCTGTACCCGTATTCGCTATAACGAAACATCCGGTGCCGTACGTACTCTTTGTCATACCGTTCTCGAATCCGGCCTGTCCAATCAGTGCTGCTTGCTGGTCACCCGCAATACCCAGAACCGGCACAGGCCCGCCCAAACAAACGTCTGTTGCAACACCGAATTGTGCTGCACAATCTTTTACCTCCGGCAGTAGCTGTCGAGGGATATTAAAGATATTCAGGAGTTCATCATCCCATTGCTGGGTATGGATATTGAATAGCATCGTCCGAGACGCATTGCTGGCATCGGTGGCATGTGTAGTGCCGCCGGTTAATCGCCACAGTAGAAAACTATCTACGGTACCAAACAGCAATGTGCCTGCCTCAGCACGGGCTCGCGTGCCATCAACGTTATCGAGAATCCAGGCTAACTTGGTCGCCGAAAAATACGGATCCAGACGCAAGCCAGTTTTCTTCGAAATGTTATTTTCAAGCCCATCATTTCGGAGTGCCCGACAGTGTTCTGCCGTGCGTCGGTCCTGCCAAACAATGGCGTTGTAGACACACTTTCCTGTTTCGCGGTCCCATACGAGCGTTGTTTCACGCTGATTGGTAATTCCTATCCCGGTAATCTGGGCGGCACTAGCGCATGCAACTCCTAATACTTCTTTGCATACGGCGCGGACAGACGACCAAATCACTTCTGGATCATGTTCGACCCACCCGGGTTGTGGATAAATTTGCGGAAACTCCTGCTGGGCACTGGCGACCACTTCCGTCGCGTGATCATAAATCACCGCACGGCTGCTGCTAGTACCTTGATCGATTGCAAGTAGAAATTTACCCATCACTGTCTCGTCGAGCCAGTATAAATTGGCGTCGAAATTTTCATTTGCTTACCTGCCTCCAGAGGCCAATCCCATTCACCTTGCCATGCAGCGAAAGCCGATATTTTATCGCGAATGACATCTGGCCATGGCGAAACCTTTCGGACACTGAGATCAACATGTAAATTCAACCACTCTGTCGTAGCGGCCAAAAACCCATGCTCGGCATGATACATGCGCATAAATTGATGAATCCGCTTCTCATCATACGCCAGTAGCTGTGTGGTAATGATGTAAGGGTCGTCAACTCTCAGCTCTCTTTGCCAGATGGTGTGACTCTCGACTGCGAACGTCGAGCTGTTGCTGACGTTCACGTAATCCTTAGTGATTCCAAACTTTTCCCATAGCGAATCAACAGCCAGATCGAAGGCAAGAATATAATAGGCGACATTCATGTGTTCATTGGCGTCTATCCATTCGGACTTCACTGCACCTCGAACAATCTCCTCTCCAACTATCTCAGTACCAGACAATTACCACTCCTTAGGACGTGAGCTCCGCGAGATCCCGGAAGTGTTCCAATGCCTCCGGATTCGCTAGCGCCTGCGTGTTATTGACCGCCTCTCCGTGGACGATAGAACGAACAGCCAGCTCGACAATCTTACCGCTCTTCGTGCGCGGAATTTCGGGAACCGCGATGACCTTCGCAGGTACGTGCCGCGGTGTCGTGTTATCTCGAATAGTTTTTCTAATCAGCGCGATTAATGTTTCGTTAAGACTGGCGCCTTCTTTGAGTAAAACGAACAGCACAATGCGCACGTCACCCTCCCATTGCTGGCCTATGGCAAGACCTTCGACCACAGCATCGAGTTTCTCGACCTGCCGATAGATTTCCGCAGTGCCTATTCGCACCCCGCCTGGATTGAGTACAGCATCAGATCGACCGTGAATGACTAACCCACCACTGGGCGTGACTTCTGCGAAATCGCCTTGCGCCCACAAACCTGGGAATTGCTCAAAATACGCTGTCTTATAGCGCTTGCCACCGACATCATTCCAGAAGGCAATCGGTGCTGATGGAAACGGTTTGGTGCAAACCAACTCACCATATTCTCCGATTACGGACCGTCCATCTTCGTTGTAGACTTCAGTCGCCATACCGAGGCCTTTGCACTGCAGCTCGCCACGTCGAACCGGCAGTAGTGGATTGCCCAATGCAAAACAACTCAATATGTCAGTACCGCCCGAAATCGATGCAAGCTGCAAGTTATCGCCGATGGCCTCGTACACGAAATCGAAACTCTCCGGCGCGAGTGGCGAACCGGTCGACAATACGACTCGCAGCATCGGCAGCGAGAAATCTCTTTTCGGCCTGACATCTGTATTTTCCAGCGCTGATATATATTTGGCGCTAACTCCAAAGATATTAATACCCTCTTGCTCGGCGATTTCCCAGAGGATGCGGCCCTCCCTGAAAAAAGGCGCCCCATCAAAGAGAATGAGAGTCGCGCCTACCCCAAGACCGCACACGAGCCAGTTCCACATCATCCATCCGCAGGTGGTGAAATAGAATAGCTTATCGCCGTCAGCGACGCCTGTGTGCAACACATGCTCTTTACTTTGTTGCAGCAAGGTACCGCCATGACCATGCACAATGCACTTAGGTATGCCGGTCGTCCCGGATGAATACATAATGTAGAGTGGATGATTGAACTCGACTGGCGTTATTTCCAGCTCTGCATCGTCGACAAGAAACTCGTCCCAAGGTTTAGCATTTTCGATGCCTATGCTTGTGCCTACCTGATCGACAAACGGAATGACGACCGTAGTGACTAATGATGTCATGGCAGTAGCTATGCTAGCGACGGTCTCGCGCGTATCGTATATTTTGCCGTTATAATAATAGGCGTTAGTAGCAAACAAGACTTTCGGTTCTATCTGGCCGAAACGATCAATAGCACCGTTGCTACCGAAATCCGGCGAACATGACGACCATATCGCTCCAATACTTGCTGCGGCCAACATCGCGATCACGGCTTCCGGGCAATTTGGTAAATATCCTGCGACTCGATCGCCTTTTTCAACACCAATCGCGCGCAGCGAAGATGCAAGTTGAGCAACTACTTCGATTAAGTCGTCGCGACTTATTTCACGGCGAGTACCATCCTCACCACGGAAAACAATTGCCGCCTCGCTGCCGCGATGTCGTAGGAGATGCGACGCGAAATTTAAGTGCGTGCCGGCGAACCACCCAGCATCCATAATATTATCGGATCGCGACAGGATCGACTCAGGTGCTCGGTCAAAATGAATGCCACAGAAATCTGCGACCGCTACCCAAAATGCTGGAAGTTCATCTACAGACCAAGCATGCAAAGAATCGTAGCTATTAAAGCCTTGTTGTCGCATAAACTGGTACATCGCGGAACTCTCGATTCGAGTCGAATCGGGTTCCCAAATAATTGGGTTAGTCTCCACCTTCTCATTCGACATTGGGATGAGGATGCATATCTGCTTCATCCTCACCGCTTCGCGGCGCCAAACACGCGAAATCTTTTTCGATCAGTATTGAAAGTGTTTCGCCATCGTCGAGAACATGATCGCCTTTGATCGAAACCTGCTCGGTTGTCGTCCACGCCAATATCACTGCCTCAGGAAGCCGCAGCCGGATTTCATTGTCCAAATAGAAGGCGGCAGGATTTACACTCGCCGGGCTACTCTCAAGCGTGTAGTAAAACTCGCGACCACCGGGAAACCCAGTCTTTGAGGTCACCACACCACTGTCACGCATAGTATCGACCTCACCCCTGGTGAGGCGCAAGCGGATAGAGTTGTCTTTGATGCGGATCTTCACAATAAACCCATCTATTTGTGATCAAATTTTAGAGTGTATGGCTTTTCTTGATCGTACAATAGCTCTACAAAACAGCAATAACAACAAGCTTGCGATGCTGCTTGTTGCTGCTCAGCCTGTTAAGATTACTACTTCATATGACAACCGATAATTGCTCCTACAGATGAACAATACGAACACGACCCTCTCCCAGAATCGCACTGTTGCGATCTGGCTTCTGATTTGCTGTGGACTTGTGTTTGCGATGGTTGTTCTTGGCGGCGTCACAAGATTGACGGGTTCTGGCCTTTCTATGACCGACTGGCGTCCTTTGATGGGTTGGCTGCCGCCTTTCTCGGATATTCAATGGCAGCGCGTATTCGACCTCTACCAGCAGACACCTGAGTTTCTCAAGGTGAACTCGCATATGGACGTCTCAGCATTCAAGGGCATTTTCTGGCTTGAGTTTCTGCACCGTCTCTTGGGGCGGATGATCGGTATCGTCTTTCTGCTCCCGTTAATCTTCTTTCTCGTGAAGGGCTACATCAAGGCTGCCGAATGGCCAAAGTATTCGCTGATGTTCGTTCTTGGTGGACTGCAGGGGGTACTCGGCTGGTACATGGTGAAAAGCGGGCTGGTCGATAACCCGCACGTTAGCCAATACAGGTTAAGCGCGCATCTTTCTGCAGCATTCCTTATTTACGCGTATATGTTCTGGGTCGCCATGTCATTGCTGTTCCCGGCCTCTGGTGAGCAAAGACACCCTTGGTACCGAAAATCACTCGCAGTGACTGTACTGACCTCTGTAACGATTATCTCTGGCGGCTTTGTGGCCGGGCTGAAGGCCGGTAAAATCTATAACACCTTTCCGCTAATGGGCGATGACTGGATTCCACCTGGAACGATGGCCTTAGAGCCGTTCTGGCGGAATTTCTTCGAAAATATGACCACGGTCCAACTGGACCATCGTGTGCTGGCGATTTCGACGTTTGTGATCATCATTGGCTTCTGGGTCAAAGCACGCAAAGCTGACCTGCCTGCGCGCAGTCGTCCAGCCGTAAACGCACTACTGCACACTGTAATATTTCAGGTAGCAATAGGCATTTCGACACTTCTTATGTCAGTGCCCATTTTTCTCGGAGCATTGCATCAGGCCGTCGCGATGCTGTTGTTCACAGTTTCACTCTATATTCTGCATAGCCTGAGACGTGTGTGATTAAAGTTTGCTTCGATAATGATTTGATTTTTCGCTATTGCGGCCATGAGTCATAACTGGCTGACCTTCGTTAACCAACCATGCGTATCAGGGGCGAGTCCGTATTGAATGTCCTGCAATGCTTTCTGAAGTCGAGCCGTGTTCGGTCCAGCTTCACCATCACGTACTTTGATTTCGATACCGCCTCGAACTAACGTACCGACGGGTGAAAGACACGCCGCCGTTCCCGACAGAGCTGCCTCATGAGTCTTAGCCAATTCGAGCAGTTCATCGACATTAAAGTTCCTTTCACTGACTTTGTAACCGTTGTCAGCCGCTAGCTTCAGAAGCGAATCACGAGTCATACCGTGCAGAAACGTACTATCAAGAGGTTTCGTTATGACTTCATCGTCGCTGATCAAGAGGAAGTTCGCCGCCCCTGTTTCTTGCACATTGCCATTAGGGCAAAATAACACCTGATCGACGCCATATGCTTCTTTTGCATCTAGCGTAGGGCCAAGGGCCGCCGCGTAGTTACCACCAGTTTTTGTGCTGCCCAACTGCTCGGTCGAACGAGCGAGCTGCTCCTCAACCAACAGTTTTAATGTAACCGCACCGCCAGAAAAATAATCACCAACCGGAGATGCTAAGACGAACAATGTCGCCTCCGTCGATGGCGCTGCTGCCGCGCCGATGTTTTGTAATGTCCCGATTAAGGTCGGACGCAGGTACAGCGAACTCGGCGGCGTCGGAATGTCGTCGACGTGGTGCAGAACTAGGTTCATCACCATATCCGCCAGCATTTCCATATCTGGCACCGGAAGCCTTAATGCGGCTGCACTTTTCTGCATCCTCTCGATATGATCATGCAGCCGATAGATCCGTGCCGCGCCATCGTCCCAACGGTAAGCCTTGAAACCCTCAAAACAGGTGCTAGCATAATGAAATACATGCGCTGCTGGGTGCAAAGACAGGGGCTTTAGCGTCTCGATTGCAGGTGCCTGCCAGGCACCATCTTCGTAACGAGCGATCGCAATATGATCGCAAAATTCTGTGCCAAACTGGCCCATGGATTCTAATCTCGGTTAAAATTCTTGAAGGGGCATAACTTTGCCACCAATTGATCTTGTTTGGCTAGAGCATTTGGTCGCTTTTCTGGCTTTTTTATGGAATCTTGATCGACGCACGGTGCACCGGCCTCAGAATGCCAACAAATGCGCAATATGAACGATAACTGGAAGAGCGACGACTGTTCGGAGCAAGAAAATCAACAACTTACGTTTATGAATGTAACTCATTGTTTAACATCCCATTCTGGGCGTAAGATTCGCCCTCTTTGTAGAATGTACCCGGAGTAACTTGATGGGCTTAGCTGAAAATAACCTGGATACCTACTGGATGCCCTTTACGGCAAACCGTGACTTCAAGGCCAAACCCCGCGTTATCACCGGGGCATCTGGTCACTACTATACCACTGAGAATGGCAGCAAACTGTATGACACATTCTCGGGACTATGGACATCGGGCGTCGGCCATTGCCACCCAAAAATTGTTGAAGCGGTGCAGAAACAAGTAGCCACGCTCGATTACTGTATGACTTTTCAGCTGACGAACAATAAGGCCATTGAGCTGGCCGAGCGTGTTACCGATATGGCGCCCAACGGTATCAATCACTGCTTCTTCGCCAATTCAGGGTCTGAGTCTGTCGATACAGCGCTAAAGATCGCACTCGGCTATCACCGTGCGAAAGGAGAAGGCAATCGCACTCGCTTGATCGGACGCGAGCGCGGTTATCACGGCGTTAATTTTGGCGGCATGTCTGTCGGCGGCATGGTGCCGAACCGCAAGGCCTTCAGCGCCAACCTTATCCCTGGCGTTGATCACATTCGTCACACACATGACATTGAACGCAATGCGTTCACCCGCGGTCTGCCTCTACATGGCGTTGAGCTTGCCAATGATCTCGAGCGACTCTGTGCACTCCATGACGGCAGCAATATCGCCGCCGTGATCGTCGAGCCGGTTGCAGGGTCTACCGGTGTATTGCCACCACCTGTTGGCTATCTCAAGCGCCTGCGCGAAATTTGTGACCAGCATGGCATTCTATTGATTTTTGACGAGGTCATCACAGCGTTCGGCCGATTGGGCGCGCCATTTGCTGCAGAACGCTTCGGCGTCATGCCGGACATCATTACGACAGCCAAGGGCCTGACCAACGGCGTCATTCCGATGAGCGCGGTCCTGGTTCGCGACAGCGTCTATGATGCGTTCATGCATGGCCCTGAAAAAATGATTGAGCTGTTTCACGGCTATACTTATTCTGGTCACCCGGTTGCAGCAGCGGCAGGACTTGCGACCATGGATGTTTATGATGAGGAAGGCACGTTCGAACAGGCCTCAGGTTTGGAACAGCATTTCGAAGATCTGCTACATTCATTCAAAGATCAAAAGCACGTAGTTGACGTACGCAACTTCGGTCTGATGGGCGCTATCGAAATGGCGCCGCGAGATGGCGCAGCTGGTATGCGCGGCTTCGAAATACATAAGAAATGCTTCTGGGAAGAGAATATGGTTGTCCGTAATGGTATGGACGTCCTACAGTTCTCGCCCTTCCTTAATTCAGACCCGGATGAGATGGAGCAATCATTTGCAGTCATCCGTCGCGTACTCGATTCGATTGAGTAGGCAGTATCTGGAGATCAACCATGAACGCTACCCCCATAAAAAATATAGCCGCAGCTGAGATTGTCGGTCATTTCATCAACAATGTTGATGTTGCTGATGACAACCGACCTCAACCTGTTACCAATCCGGCGACCGGTGAGATTGCCAGGCACGTGGCTATGGCATCGCAGGTAACGGTTGAAACCGCTATTGCAGCAGCCCAAGCCGCTTTTCCAGCTTGGCGCAACACGCCGCCAGCAAAGCGCGCGCGCATCATGTTCAAATTCAAGCAGCTGCTAGAGGAGTATGCGGAGGAAATATCCGCAGCTATCACTGATGAGCATGGGAAAATCTTTGACGATGCCATGGGCGAGTTCGGCCGCGGTGTCGAGGTCGTCGATTACGCGTGTGGAATTCCCGAGTTGCTTAAAGGTGAGTACTCCAAGAATGTTGGCCCAGGCATTGATAGCTGGTCTGACTTTCAGCCGCTTGGTGTTGTTGCTGGCATTACACCTTTTAACTTTCCGGCAATGGTCCCTATGTGGATGTATCCGATGGCGATCGCTTGTGGCAATACGTTCATCCTGAAGCCATCTGAGAAAGACCCAACCTCCCCATTGATCGCCGCTCGCTTACTGAAAGAAGCAGGACTACCGGACGGTGTCTTCAACCTCGTGAATGGCGACAAAGAAGCTGTTGATACATTATTGAATGACGATCGTGTTCAGGCAATTAGCTTCGTAGGATCAACAGCAGTGGCTGAATACATTTATACTACTGGCACCAAAAACGGCAAACGTGTGCAAGCGCTCGGCGGCGCTAAAAACCACGCGATCGTAATGCCAGACGCTGACATTGACAATGCCGTTAATGCGCTTATTGGTGCCGCCTATGGATCCTGTGGTGAACGCTGCATGGCCATTTCAGTTGCTGTGTGTATTGGTGATGAAGTCGCCGATTCCGTTGTTAGAAAATTGCAGGCAGAGATCGCCAGCCTCAAAGTTGGCCCAGGCACGGATATCTCAAACCATATGGGCCCATTGATTACCAAAGCTCACCACGACAAGGTTCTCGGCTATGTTGATCTGGGCATCGAAGAAGGTGCCGACCTCGTCGTAGATGGACGAGGCCTGGTTGTCGAGGGGTATGAAGGCGGCAATTTCCTCGGTCCATGCCTGTTTGATAACGTCACTTCTGACATGAGAATCTATCAGGAGGAAATCTTTGGGCCGGTTCTTTGCGTTGTACGTGCGGAATCTGAAGAACAGGCCATGCAACTTATCAATGATCATGAATATGGTAATGGCACCTGCATCTTCACGCGTGATGGTGAAGCTGCGCGCTACTTCGCTGACAACATTCAGGTTGGAATGGTTGGTATTAACGTACCCCTTCCAGTTCCAGTGTCGTACCACAGCTTTGGCGGCTGGAAGCGCTCATTGTTCGGTGATTTATTCGCCTATGGGCCTGACAGCATTCGCTTCTATACGCGTCGCAAGACCATCACACAGCGTTGGCCCGTTGGTGGCGTTCGTGAGAAAGCAAAATTTGCGTTCCCGGGTCGCCAATAAGGCTGAATTCGAGGTTACAATCGCTGTCCCGTTTCAGTTTGGATGCAGCTGGGGATTCATCACAACCGAAGTTATGACGCGCACGCTGATTCGTTCGCTAACCACGGACTAGAGCGACTATATTTCTCTAGGACGCGAACATTATCATGATGCCGGCCGCGACCGCCGATCCGATAACACCGGCTACGTTCGGGCCCATCGCGTGCATCAACAAGATATTTTGTGGGTTGGCTTCCAGCCCGACCTTGTTTGCAACTCGTGCAGCCATAGGAACAGCTGAAACCCCAGCTGCACCGATCAACGGATTAATCGGGGTGCTAGAAATTTTGTTGAGTAATTTACCCATCAACAGACCAGTGGCGGTACCTACTGCAAACGCGACCATGCCAAGCAGCAAAATACTCAAGGTTTTCCATTCAAGAAATTGTTCGGCACTGAGTTTCGAGCCAACAGCCAAGCCAAGAAATATTGTCACGATATTGATCAGCGAGTTCTGCGTCGTATCCGACAGCCGGTCAACCACTCCACATTCGCGCATCAAGTTACCGAAGCACAACATACCCAAGAGAGGCGCCGCAGACGGAAGCAATAATGCGACTAACAGCAAAAGTAATAGAGGGAAAATAATGCGCTCGGCTTTCGACACCTCTCGCATCTGAACCATTTCGATCTTGCGCTCAGCCTCTGTGGTCAAGAGCCGCATGATGGGCGGTTGAATCAATGGCACCAACGCCATATAGGAATAAGCGGCAACAGCAATAGCCCCCAAGAGATGCGGCGCGAGCTGCCCAGCGACATAGATAGCCGTTGGCCCGTCGGCGCCACCGATAATTCCGATCGCGGCAGCTTCGCGAAGCGAAAAGTCCATCAAACCAAGTTCCGTAAGGCCTAGCGCGCCCAACAATGTCGCAAAAATTCCGAATTGGGCGGCGGCCCCAAGAAACAGTGTTTTCGGATTTGCGAGCAACGGGCCAAAATCGGTCATCGCGCCTACGCCCATAAAGATGATCAGCGGAAATGCACCGGTTTCGATTCCGACCACGTAGGAAAGATGCAGTAAGCCATCGCCTGTTGCGATTTCCACGCCCGGAATATTGCTCAACAATCCACCAAAACCAATGGTGACCAGGAGTAATGGCTCGAACTTCTTGACAATTCCCAAATACAATAGCAATAGACAAACGATGATCATCGCGATCTGACCACCCGTGATCTGATAGATCCCGGATTCGATCCAAATTTGCCTGATTAGATCCATTGTCAGCCTATCGAAACCATGACATCACCTACGGCTACTGAGTCGCCTTCTTTAACAAAAACGTCGATGACAGTCCCCGAACAGGGCGCACTCACAACTGTTTCCATTTTCATGGCTTCTACGACTAGCAGTGGATCATTCATTTCAACTACTGTGCCAGGTGATACATTGACCTTGAATATATTACCCGCCAAGACAGCGTTAACTGCTCGCCCAGACCCTGACGGCCCTGAAGATGCCGCAGTCGGTGTAGCCGATACCGAGGCAAGCTGACCACTTGTTGCAACTTCTACCGTGAATGATTTGCCGTTTACACGAACGGAGTAGATACCACCAGCCGCTGTCGTGACAGCACTTGCTGCTTGCTCCATATCACCCGTTGGTACAGGTTCGAACACGTCTGGGTTGTCACGATTCTCAAGGAACTTCATGCCAATCTGAGGGAACAGTGCATATGTCAGAACGTCGTCAACCACATTCTCAGCAAGCGTGATGCCTTTTTCCTCGGCAATACGCTTTAATTCCACAGTCTGTGCTTCCAGCTCCGGCTCAAGCAAGTCGGCAGGACGACAAGTAATCGGGTCGGCTCCGTCGAGAACACCCGCCTGCAATTCGGCGTTAACCGGCAGCGGTGTCGCTCCATACTCGCCTTTGAGTACGCCTGCTGCTTCCTTAGTAATTGTTGTGTATCGCGATCCTGAAAGTACATTTATAACGGATTGCGTTCCAACGATCTGCGACGTCGGCGTCACCAATGGCAACATTCCAAGGTCCTCTCGAACGCGAGGAATCTCCAGCAAAACCTCGTCAATTTTCTCGCTGGCGTTTTGCTCGCGTAACTGATTTTCCAGATTCGTCAACATACCACCGGGAACCTGTGCAACGAGGATGCGTGAGTCGACGCCACGCAGAGAACCTTCAAACTTCGCGTATTTTTTTCGAACTTCGCGAAAATATGCCGCAATCTCTTCGATGAGAATCACATTTAGACCAGTATCCCGATCTGTTCCCTCAAGCGTCGCGACCAGAGACTCCGTTGGCGAATGTCCGTAAGTCATACTCATGGATGACACTGCCGTATCGACATTATCGATGCCGGCTTCGATTGCTTTAATATACGTCGCCGTTGAAAGACCTGTCGTGGCATGACACTGCATGTGAATCGGAATATCGACTGCCGCCTTCAATCTGCTAACAAGCTCATAGGCGACATACGGTCGTAACAAACCAGCCATATCCTTGATGCAAATCGAGTGCGCGCCCATGTCTTCGATGCGCTTACCCATATCAACCCACAAGTCGACAGTGTGAACGTGACTGACCGTGTACGACATCGTGCCCTGTGCGTGCTTATCAACTGCCAAGGTTGCCTTAATAGCTGTTTCGAGATTTCGCAAATCATTCAGAGCATCGAAAATTCGAAATACATCGACACCATTGACTGCGCAACGCTCAACAAACTTCTCAACGAGATCGTCTGCATAATGGCGATAGCCGAGAATATTCTGCCCGCGAAACAACATTTGTTGCGGCGTATTCGGCATTGCCGCCTTTAGCAAGCGAATTCGTTCCCACGGGTCCTCTCCGAGATAGCGGATGCACGAATCAAATGTTGCACCGCCCCAGGATTCCATCGACCAATAACCGATCTGATCCAATTTCTCAGCAATCGGAAGCATATCGTCGATACGCATTCGCGTAGCGAGCAAGCTCTGATGCGCGTCGCGTAACACCAGTTCGGTAATACCAAGGGGTCTCTTATTTATCATTCGTAATTACTTCGCTGAATTGATGCAATGTTGTGAGATAGCCGCTGTTATGGCAGCAACCTCCTCTTCAGTCGCGTCATCGCTTCTGGCTGTCGAGAAACGAATGGCAATTTCCGACATCAAAGACATCCCGCTAACGAGAAATGTGAGGAATACGAAAACGGTTCCCATACCAACCAGCATGAGCGTAATTCCTTGATCCAGAAGAGATGTTTCCAATGCAACCACCAACTAGCGGACGACAACGCTCGATTATACTGATTCTAGGCCGCAGGCAAAGCTGAGATGCAAACGAAGTGCTCGAGTTGGTGCCTGCCTCCAGAGGCAGGCTCAGGCGTTATGACGCGTCCTCTTCCCCGCAACAGCGGCGTTTTTGGCAGAATCATGAATAATATCCCGTCATAACTGGGAGGGTTGCATTGGATTCATTCATACTAGATTAGCAATGCAATCAGATCGGCAGCGAAAAGTGAGATCAGAGTGAAGCTAACACCGCCGATCAGGACCGCTGCAAACAGTCCTAATGCAAATGGGCGCATCCCGATTTTGATGATGCCGGCGAGCATTGAGGTCAAACCCACCGCAGCCATCGCCAACAACAAGCATCGCTCAGCCACTTCTTTGATAAACAAAATAATTTCATTCCACTGTGACAACTCGAGTATTCCAAACGGCTTATCACCAATGTCTCCGACCGTGCGAATCGCCGACATCAAGACAAAACCGACGATGAACCATGGCATCATCGCAAGATAGTTGATCTTGCTCGTATCGCCTTTCGTTCGTTCCGGACCATATAGAATGCAGACGAGCGGAATCACTACGATCATGCACAGATTCCGAACCAGCTTGGTGATCGTTGCTATATCAAGAGCAACGGGCGCATTGTACTGCGCCTCGTATATCATGCCCGCGCCGGCTACCTGTGCAGTTTCGTGAATTGACGTGCCGAGAAACAGTCCGGCGAGCTCAGGTTGTGTTGCGAATGCCTGATGTGCGAGGACCGGATAGATAAACATCGCCACCAAACCAAATATAGTAATGCAGGAGACTGCGTAGCTAACTTCGGATGCATTCGCTTTAATCAGCGGCGCAGTGGCGACAATTGCCGTACAACCGCAGATACTGGTGCCAACCGCTATCAAGCTGCTGAGCTGCCTCGAGAAACCCATGTAACGTCCAAGCAGTCCGACTGTGAACAAACCAATTGCGATTGCGGCAATAACAAAGGGTAACGCGACCAATGTGAATTGCCCTGCTCCCATCAGACTCAATCGAATGCCCAGCAGAATGATACCTATGCGCAAGATCGCTGAGGTGCAAAACTTGAGGCCCGGCTGAATGCTCTCCGGCAGTTTGATCGTATTCGCGATCAGCATGCCCAGAACAATAGCCATCATTATTGCGCTGATAGGGCTCTTTGCAAATCCGAGAACGGCCACACCGAACCACGTCGCAACATGGCCAGCCACGATCGAAACGAATAGCGCAAGGCCAATACCTATCCACCAGCCGAGGGATCTAAGGCTTTTGGTCACTTATAATTATTCCTTCTGAAAGTATCGCGCAGGATCATACCGTATATCGATTGACGAATAATCTTCCCTACGGTTATTTCAGTAGGCAATATCGGTCATTCATACGAATCCGAGAAAAAAATAATGTCCACACCCCCATCATACGATGAAGTCGCTTTAAATCCGGATTACCGTGAGCTTTTATCAGGTCTTGCAGCGGTTTTCGACAGCGGCAAAACCAGAGACCTCACCTGGCGCCGCAACCAGATGCTAGCGATCGAGACAATGATGGTGGAGCGTGAAGCTGAAATTTTCGCCGCCCTTAAATCCGATCTCGGCAAGTCGGCGATGGAGTCATTTACAACGGAAACATCCTATGTCAGTAGCGACGCTGCATACAGCCGGAAAAATCTTAGTCGCTGGACCCGAATCAAGCGCGTTCGGACGCCCGTGCTTGGGCAGCCCGGCAGAAGCTGGATTCAGCCAGAACCCTTGGGAGTTGTGCTTGTTATCGGTGCCTGGAACTACCCTTTGCAGCTGACGCTCGCGGGAATGTCAGCCGCGATCGCCGCCGGCAATTGCGTCATCATCAAGCCGTCTGAACTCGCGCCGGCGACGTCTGCCATTATCGCGAAACTAATACCCGAATACCTCGATCCCGACTGCGTAAAAGTCGTTGAAGGTGCGGTACCCGAAACGACCGCTCTTCTCAACCTGAAGTTCGATCACATCCTCTACACCGGTGGGGGTAATGTCGCGAGAATAGTAATGAATGCCGCTGCTAAACACCTAACTCCTGTGACCTTGGAGCTCGGTGGAAAGTCGCCTTGCGTTGTCATGCCGGATGCAAATCTCGAAGCAACGGCCAAACGCATTGCCTGGGGTAAGTTTATCAACGCCGGTCAAACCTGCATCGCTCCCGACTACGTTCTGACCGATGCTGACACAGAGGCGCTGTTGATTCCGCTGCTGGCGAAAAACATCGAGGAAATGTTCGGCTACGACCCTCAAAAATCCGAATCCTATGGTCGTATGGTCAACATTGGGCATTTCGAGCGCGTGAGCGCACTGATAAAGTCAGGTCACACGGTCATTGGCGGACAATTGGATGCCGGCGAAAAGTATATCGCCCCAACTGTGCTGACCGATGTTTCTCTCAGTAGCCCCATCATGCAAGAGGAGATATTCGGTCCGGTGCTTCCTTTCGTTCGGGCGAATAATCTTGAGGGTGCGATTGACATTATTCGTCGGCGCGAGAAACCACTTTCGGCTTATATCTTTACCAACGACAAAGACGCCGAAAAGAAATTCCTGGAACAAGTAAGCTCTGGCAGCGCCTGTGTCAATGACGTAATGATGTTCATGGCAGTTCATGACTTGCCATTTGGCGGCGTTGGGTCCAGTGGTATGGGCGCTTACAGTGGTCGATCCGGTTTTGAAACATTCAGCCACATGAAGTCGGTTATGAAGCGCAGATGGTGGCCTGACCTAGCGGTCCGGTATGCACCGTATACTGAGAAGAAACTCAAATTCTTACGAAGAATCAGATAAAAATGTTATTTGCATGGGATTTCTCAAATCACTTTCATTAATAAACTAATCGTGACGCTTTCATTGCTCGAGCTTAGGTTTCCAGTCATAGCCGACATCATCACGGCTGATGGCTCGCCACTCGAAAATATCGATGAACCCCTTAAAGATGGACTTCGTTATGAAAGGCGCCAAGGTCTACAAGGACTAAAATGAAGGCGAGTACTCTTCGCATTGGTTACCGCTACAGACCCGAGCGCTTGGCCAAGAAATACGATGCCGTCGTGATTGGATCTGGTATGGGCGGACTGACGACAGCGGCGCTTCTTAGCGACCTTGGTTGGAAGGTCTGTGTTCTGGAACAACACTACACGGCCGGTGGCTATACACACTCCTACGAGCGCAATGGCTATGAGTGGGACGTCGGCGTGCACTATATCGGTGACGTTGGTGCGCAAACACGCACTCGGAAAATGTTCAACTATTTGTCCGGCGGAAAAATTGATTGGGCTCCCATGGATGCAGAATATGACCGCTTCTATATTGGCGAAAAAGCATTCAATGCCAAAGCTGGAAAGAAAGAATTTCGTCTCAACCTGGTCCGGCAGTTTCCCGATGAAGAAAAAGCGATTGATCGCTATCTGAAGCTGCTTGATAAGGCCGGAAAAGCAATTCCTGCTTATGGAATGAAACGTATTTTCAGCTTTTGGCAGTACGTCTTCATGTGGCCTTATCTGCTTTTAAAATCACCATGGTGTCTATTCAAGAATACCTATGACGTTCTTAGTCGGCTCACTGATGATCAGGACCTAATCGCCGTTTTATGTGGCCAATGGGGCAACATGGGCCTACCACCAAAGCAATCAACCTTCATCGTTCATGCGATGATTGTCCGGCATTATTTGCATGGTGGTTATTATCCCATAGGAGGTTCATGGAAAATTTCGGAAAGTATTATTCCGAAAATTCAGGCGACCGGTGGCGATGTTTTTACCTACGCACGGGTCGAGCAAGTTAATGTCGAAAATGGCAAGGTAGTCGGCGTAGAGATGGCTGATGGACATCGTATCGAATGTGAATGCGTAATCTCATCTGCAGGCGTCGGCAATACTTTTAAGCACTTACTCTCGGCGGATGTTGCTAGCAGTGCAGGCTACAAACAGAAACTAAAGTCTGTCGAACCTAGCTCCGCATATCTTGGGGTCTACATCGGCTTACAAAGTACTGCCGAGGAACTCGGATTACCGAAAACGAATTTTTGGATCTACCCGGACAACGACTACGATGGAGCTGTTGAGCGCTTTTCAATGGGAAAGGATGACCAGTTTCCAGTGATTTACATTTCCTTTCCCTCCGCTAAGGATCCTGACTACATCAATCGGCACCCCGGAACCGCAACGATTGAGATTGTTGCGCCAGCGCCATATCAGTGGTTCGAAAAATGGCGAGACGAAATTTGGGGAAAGCGCGGCGAAGATTACAGTAAATTCAAAGATCAACTAGGCGAGCGACTGATGGAACACCTCTATGAGAAGCTTCCAACACTGCGCGGCAAAGTCGATTATTACGAGGTTTCCACACCACTTTCCACCAACTGGTTCGGCGGCTATCAGGAAGGTGAGCTCTATGGCCTGTCACATACCCCGAAGCGTATGCAGCAAAAGTGGCTGCGGCCGAAGACAGATATTCCAGGTCTGTGGTTAACTGGTCAGGATATTCTGACCTGCGGCGTGACCGGCGCGATGATGGCCGGATTTCTAACGACAGCGAGTATCGTCGGTATGCGTAAGATGGCGCCGCTAAGCAAACGCATCTATTCGTAAGGATCTAGAGCGAGTCCTCCAGAAACTTCGGTACTGTATCCGACCCTACTGTCGCAGCATCGAGCGGCCCTCCTGCTCTCGGCATAATGTGTTGTGTGTAAAGTTAGTACCAATTCAGATTGTACGGTGACCGCAAGGTTGGCTGCGTACCCGAATTAAAGTAGAACTACTGATCCCAAACACCATCCGACAACAATCAACCAATAATAAAAGGGATAATTTATGGCCGATTCAGTCTCGGATAGTCAGACCAACTCAACGAGGGATGTCGAGCAGCTCGGCATCTGGGCTGCAATTGGCAGTCTCAGCTACGTTTTCTGGATCTGTGGTGGCATGGAGATGGTCGAACGGCTCGCTTACTACGGCGTACGCCAGGTCTCAAGTCTGTATGCGACAGACGCGGCATCCAACGGTGGGTTAGGACTTGCTGGCTCTGAGATAGGCGTTATTTTCGCTGCTTGGGCGCTAGTACAGTCGTTTGTTCCAGTACTGACCGGCGGCATCTCGGATCGCGTCGGCTATAAAGAAACCATATTCGCCTCGACTGTCATCAAGATTCTCGGTTATCTGGTGATGGCGTGGTTCCCGACCTATTGGGGCTTCATGGTCGGAGCCTTAATTCTGGCGTTCGGAACCGGAATTTTTAAGCCCGGCATCCAAGCGACAATCGTCAAATCAACGAATCGTAAGAACAGCTCGATGGCCTGGGGTGTCTTCTATCAGACCGTCAATATTGGCGGCTTCCTCGGACCACTTATCGCGGCTCAGTTAAGGCAACTCGAATGGGCTTACGTATTCTATGCATGCGCCGCGATTATCTCGCTGAATTTTCTTTTACTGATGACCTATAAAGAGAAAGACAAAGAGGCTCGCCTCGAACACCGCCGCAAAGTGAAGACCGGAGAAATTAAAGAAGAAAGCTTGTGGCTGGACAGCCTTAGAGAACTCGGCCGACCTGTCATGATTTGGTACATGGCGTTGTTCTCCGGTTTCTGGTTTATGTTGATGGCGTTCTGGGATGTTGGACCACTATTTTTTCGTGATTGGGTCGACACCGGCATCATGGTCCGACACCTGTTCGGTGAAGATGGAACGGATAATGGATTCTGGAAGTTTATCTTCGGTATGACTCAGGATGGTAAAACTATTCTGCCGGAGGGCTTGATCAATCTGAACGCCATGCTGATTATGCTTACTTGCTTCATCGTAGCGGGCTGGAGCGCTTTAATGAAAGCGACCAACTCAATGGCATTGGGTACATTCCTTTCTGCGACCACCCTGATGCTCTTCGCAAACTTTAACTATGTGTGGATTATGGTACTGGCTATCGTCTGTTTTTCTATCGGAGAAATGCTGGCCAGTCCGAAAAGCTCTGAATATCTGGGAAACATCGCGCCGCAACAGAAAAAGGCAATGTACCTCGGCTTTAGCCAGTTACCACTTGGCATCGGCTGGGTCCTGGAGGGCTATTTCGGTCAGGTCTTATATGCCAATTTTGGCTCTAAGGACACCATCGCGAGGCAATCGCTAATGGAAAGTGGGATGCCGCAATTACAGGTCGATGCTGTGCCTATCGGTGAGGCCTTTCAAAGGCTCGTCGCGGCCACCGGGATGTCAGCAGATACATTGACGGCGCAATTGTATGCGACAAATAATGTTGGTGGCGCTTGGTACATTATGAGTACTGTCGGTGTTGTCGCTGCCGCCGGCTTATATGCATACGGATGCTGGACCTACAAACTAAAAGACTGAAATTTGATAGGAGCACAGGCGAGAATCAACAGACCCAAGCAGACTAATGCCCATATCAGGCGATCTCGAACAGCGAAGCCGCGCCTTGTCCACCACCGATGCACATTGTGCAAACAACGTATTTGACGCCACGGCGTTTACCCTCAATCAGCGCGTGACCGACCATACGCGCACCCGACATGCCATACGGATGCCCAATAGAAATGGCTCCACCATCGACATTAAGAATGTCATTGGGTATGCCGAGCTTGTCGCGGCAATACAATGCCTGAACTGCGAATGCCTCATTCAGCTCCCAAAGGCCAATATCGCCCATTGTAAGGCCATTGCGTTGCAGCAACTTGGGTATGGCAAAAACTGGCCCGATACCCATTTCGTCTGGTTCACATCCAGCGACCGCCGTGCCACGATAAATCCCCAACGGTGACAAGCCACGCTTTTCAGCAACGCTTGCCTCCATCACTACAGTCGCCGATGCTCCATCGGATAACTGGCTCGCGTTTCCAGCGGTAACAAAGCCACCCTCTCGTACCGGCCGCAACGACGCCAATCCTTCAAGGTTCGTGCTCGGACGATTGCCCTCATCTTTCTCCAGCACGACATCTTCAAAACTGATTTCCTTAGTTTCACGATCCATTACACCTTTGGTTGACGGCAACGCGACGATTTCTTCGTCGAATTTTCCAGCTGCCTGACTCGCCGCAGTTCGCTGCTGGCTTTGCAATGCGAATTCGTCCTGAACCTCCCGGCTTATACCATAGCGATTCGCAACGACCTCCGCCGTATCAATCATCGGCATATAAACATGCTCGTGTATGGAGATAAGCCTGGGGTCTGAGGCCCGGTATGTATTCATGTGCTCGTTCTGCACAAGACTGATGGACTCCAGCCCTCCACCAACCATGATATCGACACCGTCCGATACGATCGTCTTGGCAGCCAGGGCGATGGCCATCATTCCGGAAGAACACTGACGATCAACCGTCATTCCGGCGGTGGTCACTGGAAGGCCGGCCATCAGGGCGATCTGACGAGCCACATTCATGCTCGTAGTGCCCTGCCCTAGAGCACAACCCATGATGACGTCATCTATCTCCGCAGGATCCACCCCAGCGCGTTCCACTGCGTGTCTTACGGCATGTCCGCCCAGCGTCGGTCCTTCGGTATTGTTGAAAGCACCTCGATAAGCTTTGCCTATGGGAGTACGTGCAGTCGATACGATTACTGCTTCTCTCATTTTTCTGCCTCTTTATTATTAACGTTGGACCGAATCGCGCATAACGCTTTTCCAAATGCCTCCACTTCGCCCCAATCCGTGAAATCAACTTTCGCATTCAGATCAGTCGGACCCTTTGTCATCCACATGATGAAGCGGATCATCGTTCTATCCCAAAATCGATACATCGAATAGTCAATCTTGCCGCCAAATATTCCAATGATTGATGGCTTCCAAACGGAGCTCTCGAAGAACTTTCTAACGTATGGATTGGTAAGAGCGTCTTTCTTATTTGGTTTTCTGGCCACCGCATTGACTGAGAAAAAAGCGCCATGCCTGGCCTCGATCGTCTCGATGTTATCTGCTATGAATCGCTCCACTTCCGGACGGTGCTTACCATAGCGAATACTCGCTCCGATGACGATTTGGTCAAAAGCCTCGAGGTCGATTGTACTATCCGGCGTCAGCTTGAAGAGATCGGCGACAAATCCAGCATCCTCAACAATCTTGACCAAACGCTCACAAATCTCAAGCGTATGGCCGTCAACAGTCGAATATATGAAAATTATATGTCCCATCTATTAGTAGGCTCTAGAGCCCTCCGTCAAATATTTAATTAATCCTTGCCGCGGTCGCCTTGGTATCCAAAATAATGGCATGCCTTTATTGTAACCAAATATCCTGTTGGTATAGGCCTGCGCATCGCGGTGAAGCTGACCTCTTAGCTTGATAATACCCTTCCCTGGTTGATTTCGAGAATTTAAACGTCGTCCACTCCAGTAGCCTGTAACGCAACGATATCATTCAGGGGTAGGTCGTGGGGGCCGAGGTGAGTTGGCTTGCACATTTAAGTCTGGCTAGCTCAGCAACGTTGAATATTAACTTAGGTTCGCGGGCTTCCAATGCCTTTCGAATTACACTGGATCTGCCGGCATCACCAAGTAATCGCACCAGCATGGCATTGTCGTCAGAACCCTTAACGCGATCGCAGGGTTCTCGCAGTTTGTCTTCAGAGCCCTAGTACATGACAGCTTCTATCAAAGTCATTTTTTTGTCCTTTTTGTAGACACGGTGTGAGAGTTTAGTACAGAATTTCTCACATAATGACGTATACATCATCCATACCGATCATCCATGCCTGCGTATTGGCCGCTGGCACGTCATCTCGTTTCGGGGCGACTAAGCTTATTCAGATTTTTCGGGACCTGCCGTTGGTGCAGCATGCGCTCTTGGCCGCTCAAGGTGTGTGCAAAGATCGAGTGACCCTCATTGTTGGATATGATGCTGACGCCGTCGTGGTTGCATCCGCTCGATTGGCTAATTCAGTAGTACTGAACACCGAATTTGAAAAAGGAATGGGGACGAGTATCGCAGCAGCGATAGATGCCTGCCGACAGAATGCCGACGCTATTTTGATAATGCTCGCCGATCAGCCACTCATTTCAGCGCAACACCTCACCATCCTTATGACTGCGTGGTCGGGCTCCGATAATGAGATCGTCGCCTCAGAGTATGATGGGACAATAGGTCCGCCTATTCTCTTCCCTAGGAACGCGTACGACCGCCTCAGAGGGCTCGATGGTGAGTCCGGAGCGAAGGAACTATTGCAGGACGGTCAATTTGACGTACGGAGCATCGAGTTGCCGCTTGCGGGGTATGACGTCGATACACGCCAGGATCTTGATCTGCTCGATCAATCCTAAGTATTAATAGAAAAATGCGCCTGTAATTCGGCTGCAATTTCCAGAGCAATCGCGGCTGGTCCCCGGCCACCGATCTGCTTACCAACCGGGCCGCGGAGCCGGTCACGCAATGAATCTGCTGCGGGGCCCAGCTCGCGCATGAGCCTTTCTCTGCGATGTGGCGGCCCGAGCAATCCTATGAATTCGATTGAAGACTCCGCCAGCGCACTCAAGTAAGACCGGTCCGCGTCTAGGTTGTGACTCATCACTATGGCAGCATCAAATCGCGATAAACCAAATCCCGATGCAATATCGTGGTGCGGCATACAGTCAACCATTACATCACTGGTTTTTTTCAAGCGACTCACCGAGGCCGGCCTATGATCTGAAACATTCACCTCCCACCCAAGCGTGACCGCAAACGTAATAAGAGGTTCCGCGTCTAGGCCCGCCCCAAGTATTAGGAGGCGAACGGGGGCTTTGATGCGAGAGACGCCGATTTCTGCACTCGCATCAGCAAGCGGCATATCAGCTTCGGGAGCCGATTCGAGCGCCTTAAGCAGTGCACGAAAAGGCTGGTAATCATTCTCTCCGCTCAAGGACTGTATGAGTATAGTTATCGCCCCTTCGCAACCAACACCGAGTCCAAACACCTCATCATCGTCACGAAGATCGTAGGTTATAACCTCGGCAATACTGCTGTCGATGATGCCCTTCGAGCGCTCCGCCAGATCGCCCTCAAGACAGCCTCCGGACAACATGCCCTGAAAATCACCAACGGCATTGACCAGCATCTGACTGCCCATTTTGCTGTAGGTCGAACCTTCCGTGCTGAGCACAGTAATCATTGCCAACGGGTGTCCATCGGATACGTGACGCCAAAAAAATTGGGACAATGGGTAAGGCAGATGTTCGATTATTCTAATCCTTATGTTGGTAGCCAGACGCCACCACTATTTATTACCACATTTAATTTCCAATGATGCAAAGTCGTAGATATAGGCGGAAGCAACAGATGCTGATGTGCCTATATTGCCATTTGCATCGCCTGGATTGGAACGCATCCATGCGCCGACATGCACTGAGCCATCCACACGATAAGTGGGACGCACGGTCCATCGATAGACCTTACAAGGCTCAAGCTCCACTTCAAGCCTATATTCTGGGTTCGTGACCCTTTTCGCAGCGTAAACAAGTTGGTGTAGATCGTAAATTTCCACGTCGAAAGTTACATCAGCGATGCTGATATTAGCGGCCCATTTCGCGTTCGGGTTATCTGCGTCAAGAGACAGCTCCCATGCAAGTGTCGGCGTAGTCGTCCAACTCACGCCATTCCAGTCGTTCTTCTTTACGCGCTCGACCGAAGTCGATTCCTTTGGTTGCAGAACATGTTTGACGTCTACACGCTCATACAATTTCTCCACAATTTCCCGTCCAAGGTAATGCCGCGCATAGTTCGCGAAATCATGCCAAGCCGCATTGTTATTCTTGGTCCAGTTCGTCAGAGTATCTTTGTCTTGGTAGTGTAGATGGCCGCTGTAAAGATCTTGGCCGTCCGAAACTCTTCTTAACGTAGCCGCTGCCGACAATGTAATTGTCACATCGTCACCATCAACTTCAATGGGGATCTCAGAAAAGCTCACATACAAAATCGCATCGCTGTCTTCGGGAATTGGGGTTGTCAGGGCAAGAATCTTGGGCGTCAGACCGGGCACTTCCCGAAGTCGCCAAAACACATCTGTAGCGAGTGCGTCATTCGACAATGCCGAATGCGACACAGCATCATCTAGATCGGTAGTCAACGCGTCACGCAAGTCCTGGACTCGACGTTTCGCAGCGCCAGTCAGGCCACCGAATATCGCGCCAGGAACGGTTAGAATTGGAAATATAATTGGGATCTGAATACCTCCGATCTCCGTATCGATGGTGCCAAGACCGCGCCCTTTATCGATACCGTCTAACAAGCCATCGGTCTGCTTATTGTAGCTGCCGGTAACCGCTCTGTTAGCAGGAACAGTTCTCGGCAATACCACTATCTTCTTGATCGTCGCACGATATTCATCGGCCAGGTACTCATCCGACTTTTGTGCCAGAGGTTGCAGCTGCTGCATAGCGACTGCCGCAAATACCAGCATAGGTACACTGATCACAGCCACAACAGCGCTTACAATCCAGCTACGCAATGTTAACTTCATTTCATATCATCTCTCTTGTACCCGGCGAAGTCCGGATGCTCTCGCAGCCAAGCTAAACGAAGCGACTCATCCACCTTCTGATTGCAAGCGCTGCTCCAACCAATCTAACGCTGTCTCTGTATAAATCATGCAGGCAACATTATTCACAAATGGATTTCCCTCATCGCGCTTCTCAAGCTTTGCCTGCATTCCGAAGAAGAACGGGTGCGGGGACAATAAAATATCGCAATCGAGATCTGCTATCACACCGGCGCTTTCAATAATCTGATTCGCAGCCGGGCCATCACTGAAATAATAGCCCTCCGCAGAGACCGCTGACAGACTATCGGCGTATACGGTGTCGTAACATCCTCTGAGCGCACAAGATTCCCACACCCAAGTTATGCCGCCAGGTGTATGTCCTGGCGTATAAACGGCCATTACGTCCACTGTCCCGATCGAAACAACTTCGCGATCGCCTATCGCCATCACATTCTTTACGGCAGGAATTCCCGACGCATCGCTGTAACGTAAATATTGTGGGTCGTCGTCCTGTAGCTCACCGCTCATCAGAACTTGCTGTCCCGCATCACTGGTGTATACAGCCGCGCCAGATATGCGCTGCAATGCATTGATGCCACCAGCATGCTCATGGTGTCCATGGGACAGAAGGATGGCTTTGATCTCATGAGGATCAAAGCCCAGCTTACGAATATTGACGTCGATTAATGGAGCTGATTGCGGCAGCGCTCCGTCAATGAGGATCAACCCGTCATCAGTTTCGATCAGAATTGATGAAAGGCCAGCGGTGCCGACGAACCAGGTGTTGCCATAGATTCGAAACGGTTCCTGAGGTGTGTTCCAGCTTTCACAATTCAAACAGTCGAATGCTTCATCTGGCTCCAATTGCTTCGGTCCGCAAGCAACGATAAATAAGGACATGAGGATAATGGCCAAAAATCTATTCATAAAAAGGCTCGGTAAGACAGGCGAATAGCGGCAATCATCAGAAAAATCCCAAACAATATTCTGAGCCTTTTTTCGGAAAATAAATGCGCGATCTGCACCCCAAGCGATGCAGTCAGCACCGTCGCAGGTGAGATCAATACGAAACCTATCAGGCTGACATAGCCAAGGCTCATCGCTGGCACACGTACATCGTTCCATCCAGCAATAATGAATCCGACGGTTCCTGGCAGGCTAATCACCAAGCCCAATAATGCAGCCGTGCCAACGGCACGATGAATCGGCTGATTAAACAAAGTCAGCGTCATAACTGAAAACGTCCCACCACCGATGCCCATCATGCTCGACAGACACCCTATAGCAGTTGGGATCGTATTTACCAACGGACCACGAGGCACGTTATCAGTAAGGTTTCGACTTTCTGGAAAAAAAATCATTTTCACCGCAGTGGCTGATGCAAGCGTCGCGAAAATAATTGCTAGCACACGGCTGTGAACCTGCGCGGCAATCCATGTCCCGGCCAAGGCGCCGAGCAAAACAAATGGCGCCCAACGCTTTACAATGTCAAGGTCAACGGCCTGACGTTGATGATGGGCGCGCGCGGATGAGATTGATGTTGGAATAATAGTCGCCAAAGAAGTTGCGATCGCGACATGCATACGAATTGCCGGATCGACACCAACGAATCCCAGAACCATTTCAAGAACTGGAACGATGACGATCCCACCACCAATACCGAACAGTCCTGCCAAAATACCCGCGATGCAACCAGTGGCCAGCATTGCCGCGCCAAGAATGAGGAAGCTATCCATCGTTACTGTCGATATCAGCTTTTAAGCTGATCCGCATGAAATCTTAAGTGCTCTTCAATGAACGTGGAAATGAAGTAGTAACCATGATCATAGCCATCATGAATGCGTAGCTCCAATGCTAGTCCACTTTCTTCGCAGGCGGCCTTCAGTAGTTCCGGTCTCAATTGCTCAACGAGAAAGGGGTCAGCAGCCCCTTGATCTACAAGTATTTTTCGGTAAGCACCCGGATCCAAAACGTTTCGTGCAACCTCACAGGAGTCGTAAACAGCCCATGTCGCCGCATCGTCTCCGAGGTAATAATCCATCGCTTTTTTACCCCAGGGACTGTGCAAGGTTGTACAAATAGGTGCGAATGCTGATAGCGAATTGAATATATCGGGATTTCTCAAACCGATTGTTAACGCACCATGGCCACCCATCGAGTGGCCAGTCAGGCCATGGCGATCTCGATCACCTGGGAAATTATCAAAGATAATCTGCTGTAGCTCCTGGGTCACATAGTCGTACATCTGATAATGCTGCGAGAAGGGTTGTTCCGTCGAATTCACATAAAACCCCGCGCCAAGGCCAAAATCATAGCTGCCATCGGGGTCATCGGGAACACCATCGCCACGTGGGCTTGTGTCCGGCGATACGAGCATCAAACCGAGTTCAGCAGCAATCCGTTGAGCGCCACTCTTAGCCATAAAGTTTTCTTCGGTACAGGTTAGTCCCGATAGAAACGTCAGGACCGGAACCTTACCCAAAGCTGCCTGAGGTGGAACGAACACAGAGAACTGCATGTCGCAGTTGTTGGCCGTCGAGGCATGCCGATAAAAGCCGATTTTACCGCCGAAGCAGCCTGTTTCACTAAGTGTTTCAATAATCATGGTGGCCGATTATGGCCGACTATTACTCATTTGGAAATTACCAATTTCGAAACTAGCGCTTCTGAAATACTAACGTGCCGTTGGTGCCGCCGAAACCGAAGCTATTCGTCATTACCGTCTTGAGGCCTGCGTTCTCAATCAAATTTGTAACGAGTGGCTTGCCCACAACAATCGGATCGAGTTCATTGACGTTAATCGATGGAGCAATGAAATCCCCCTGCATCATCAACAGACAATGAATCGCTTCCTGGGCCCCAGTTGCGCCCAGAGAATGACCACACATTGATTTAGACGATCCGAACCTTGGCATATCTTCGCCAAACAATTTGGACATTCCCTCGACTTCTTTCACATCACCAACAGGTGTACTGGTGCCGTGCGTATTGATGTAATCGATCGGACCCTCAACCGTTGAACGTGCCATATCCATGCAACGAATAGCACCCTCACCCGATGGAGCGACCATGTCGCTCCCATCGGACGTCGCACCATATCCGACTAGCTCACCGTAAATCTTCGCCCCACGCGCTTTCGCATGCCCAAGCTCCTCGACAACTACCATTCCAGCACCAGCTCCGATGACAAAACCATCGCGCGTTGAATCATAAGGACGTGAGGCCGTTGCCGGATCGTCATTGTATTTCGAAGACAGAGCACCCATCGCATCGAACAAACACGCAAGAGTCCAATGCTCTTCCTCACCACCACCGGCAAAAACGATATCCTGTTTGCCTAGCTGAATTTGTTCGGCCGCGACACCAATGCAATGTGCGCTGGTGGCACAGGCCGATGTCAGAGAATAGTTAACACCCTTGATCTTAAATGGCGTCGCAAGACAGGCGGAGATCGAACTGCCCATCGTGCGCGTAACCATGTATGGGCCAACTTTTCGCACTCCACGAGCGCGCAGAATATCGGCACTCTTGACGATGTTCTCACTGGACGCGCCGCCGGATGCAGCAATAATACCCGATCGGATGTTTGATACGTCATTTTCCTCAAGGCCTGAATCGTCGATAGCTTGCTGCATTGCGATGTACGCATACGCTGCCGCATTACCCATAAATCGCAGAACCTTGCGATCGATAAGTTCCTTCGTATCAATATTGACGCTGCCAGACACCTGGCTGCGTAATCCCATTTCCTTAAACTCCTCGTTGGCAACAATGCCAGAGCGTCCAAGACGCAGGGATTCAGTAATATCTTCTTTTGAATTACCTAAGCAGGAAACGGCACCAAGGCCTGTTATCACAACACGACGCATTTATTAATCCTAGAAGTTTTCGATTGAAGTAAATAGCCCGACTTTTAAGTCTTCAGCTGTATATATTTCGCGGCCATCGACGGACACGGTTCCATCAGCTATGGCGAGCACTAGTTTGCGCGAAATTAGTCGTTTGATATCAATTTGAAACGTGACCAGTTTTGATGTCGGCAATATTTGACCCGTGAACTTCACCTTACCAGCACCCAGTGCCCGGCCTTTGCCCTGATGTCCGCCCCAGACCAGATAAAAGCCAACCAATTGCCACAGAGCATCAAGACCCAAACAACCAGGCATAACCGGATCGCCTTCAAAATGACAATCAAAGAACCAGAGATTCGGGTTGATATCGAATTCAGCCTTGAGCTC
>Ga0055584_100000754_pt1 | contig 30953 bp, 24 predicted proteins | sample OSDHelmetaG_FD_58716 | JGI IMG/M metagenome (GOLD analysis project Ga0055584, IMG submission 58716) | Pelagic marine sediment microbial communities from the LTER site Helgoland, North Sea, for post-phytoplankton bloom and carbon turnover... | ecosystem: Environmental > Aquatic > Marine >... | reverse complement strand
GCTGAACGCGAAATCATTGTGGTTTCCAACGATCACTTGGATCCCAAGCGGAGTGGCTCGGGCCTCGACAACTCCAATAGTCTGTGGATGGCAGTCCTCGGACACGAAAAATGTGTTCCGGTTGCCACGCTTGACTTGGCGATGGAACATCATCATGGCTTCAGCCGCCGCTGTCCCTTCATCCAACAGGGAGGCGTTGGCAATCTCCATGCCGGTCAGGTCCATGACCATGGTCTGGTAGTTGAGCAATGCCTCTAGCCGGCCCTGCGCAATTTCTGCCTGATAGGGTGTGTACTGCGTATACCAGGAAGGATTTTCAAGGATACCACGCTGGATGACGGGAGGCGTCACAGTGCCATGGTATCCCATGCCGATATACGAGCGGAATACTTGATTTTTGGCAGCAAGCTCCCGGGCTCTGTCTAAAAGCGCCGTTTCTGTCAGAGCTTCTGGCAGGTCGAGCTCGCCATCCATAAGGATGGTTGCTGGAATGGTCTGCGAAATGAGTTCATCCAGTGTCGAGGCTCCAATGTCTTGGAGCATTTCCTGAATGTCAGTTTCAGAAGGACCGATATGCCGGTCAACGAAATGGTCGGTGGACCTCAGACTAATGGCCATGGGCGTCGAAAGCTCAGGTTGGGTAACAATTCGCCGGATTCCGACGAGTGTGTTGATGGCAGCGCAAGATTTCCATCGGAAAAACCTGAGTTGCCCGTATCCGATAATATTACAGCGGGAAGCTTTCAAGATTTATCGAATCCTGCAACTTCACGGAGAAACCGTCAGCGATAAATCGAGAAGACTAGGAAACGCTTACTGATCTCCTCGAATTCGTAGCATCGCTTACTACTAACTTGTCTGCTGTTCTTCTTTCTGGAGGCGCTCAAGTGCATATTGCGCCGCAATCTGCTCCGCACTCTTTTTACTGCGGTCCTCGCCTCGACCAAACTCTTGCCCGTCCACGATAACAGCGACGACGAAGCGCTTGTCGTGACTAGGGCCTGACTCTGAAACAACTTCATATTCTGGCTGCTTTTGGCTTCGGGCCTGAACGAACTCCAGCAGCATGCTTTTATGGTTGTCCTTAACTCGAGCCAGTTTATCCAAGTCTATATAGGTGAGAACTGTGTTCGTCACGAAGAGTCGGGTCGCCTCAATTCCTTGGTCGATATATATCGCTCCAATGATGGCTTCGAATGCATCAGCTAGAATGCTGTTGCCGTTTTTTTGGTCATCACTGAGGCTATCACTGACCTGCACAAAATGGCCAAGGTTGATCTCGCGCGCTCTTTGTGCTAGAGCTCGTCCGTTGACCAACTTTGCTCTTAGTCGTGTCAAAAAGCCTTCATCCCTGTTCGGATACTGTTGAAATAGGTGCTCAGCAACAAGGAAGCCAAGAACGGCATCGCCAAGATATTCGAGACGTTCATTGGATTGTAGGTGGGCATCAGGCAGTCCCCGAAGAAGAGAACGGTGTTGCAAAGCCAGCAAAAACAGCTCTTCTTTTTCGATGGGGCAACCAATAACCTCCGAAAGAGCTGCTAGGTCAACCTCCACCTTTTTTTGAGCCGTACCAGGGGGCGCATGGAGTCCGCTCTCATCGTGCCGTCCTATCAATTTTAGTAGCCAATCAATCACGATGTCCCTCGAAGGGTCTGGTGGACGAGGGTTGTAATGTCTGATCCGAGTTCAGAGGACGCCTCATGGTCCAGAATTCCGCCCGTCATAATGATGAGAACGTAAGCGTCGCCCTCTTTTGGGTATACGATGGCCGCGTCATGGTGTATGGCCGTTATGGATCCGGTCTTATGAGCCACCTGCGTTCCTTCAGGCAATCCATTGGGAATCATGGAGTTGAAGACTTGATCCATAAGAATCGTACGCATCTCTGCATCGTAATTCTCTGCGACAGCCGTGCCCGCACGAATATGCTCCATTAGATGGGCAAGGTCGCGCGATGTCGCGCGGTTGGACATACCGAGATCAAAGGCCTTTAGGTCTTCTACGCCGCGGATTGTCTGCATTCGCTGCGTTCCCAGGCGCTCGGAAGTAGCCTGAACGGAGTCGGCGCTGAGAAAATCAATCAACAGATTGGTCGCCAGGTTGGAAGAGACCGTAGTCATGTTATAGGCCAGTTGGCGTAGGCTCATGGGGTTACCTAGCTGCTCGTATATAGCGTCGTCTGAGTCGTCTTCGATGCTATAAAGTGAGCCATCCACGATCGACCGGAATTCATTCTTGAGTAACAGGCTGTCGTCCATACTGAATCGGCCAGCATCGGCTTGTCGAAACATTTCGATCAACACAGGCACTTTCATGGTGCTGGCTGCATGATAGAGGTCGTCGCCGCCGAGGTGCCATTCGATACCATGAGCCGGGTCGATGATGGAGACAGATACGCGTGCGCTGTCATACGCGGCTACACGCTCAGCAATATCATACTCGAGTTGCCGCATGTCTGGAGCAGGAATCGGGGAAGGTGAACTGCATCCTGAAAGTAGAATCAAAAGGCAGAAAACAAGGAATGATAATCGAAGCATCATGGTAGGTTGGAATGGTTGGATCCTGCTTCTGAATCCGTTTTGCGTGCCGAAAGAAAGCGTACAAATGCTTTCATGGAGGGCTCAACATCCGAATACACACAAATTCCGGCCTTTACATCCTGAAACTCCGCTAGTACGAGTGGACTTCCCATCGCCGCCAGCCACACGTTCCCCTGATCGACAAGGTCGCGCACGAACTGCCGTTGGAAGGGTAGGAGACCAAAACGATGCCATGCTGCTGGTTTCACAATCACTGCCACGATGACGTCCGAGTGAGATGCAGCCAAATCAATCAGCGGATGGAGGTCATCGTCCTCACATTCCGGGGTGATTTCAACATACGTGCCATTGATGAACTCGTTCAGAAAGGCGACTTCGAGAGGCGCTTGCGTAGGGTCGCTGTACGTGGTGTGTGGGCGGATAAGAAAGCAGATCGGCCCTTTTTGTCCAGGTCCCGGGGGGCGTAACCGAAGAGTGGCATCATCTCCAATTGCGATTTGAATGGCATCCGATGCAAGGCGGTCTGCTAGTTTCTTGTTTTCCTCATGTCCGATAGCCGATAGCGGCTGAGCCAGAGAAGGATCAATAAAGGCGCCTTTACCAAAGCGAGCCGCAAAACGGACTTTTAGGCCCCAGACACGGTCAAGAGCGGCATCGATCAAGGATTCATCTAGTTTACCCGATGTGACCGCTTCTTCGAGGTAGTCAACCACAGCGGGTACATCCCCAACATCAAGTAAAATATCTACGCCGGCTTCTATGAGGGCGGCCGCACGTGTACCCGGGTGTTCCTCGCGTTGCCCGGCCCCTTCCATCAACAGACTATCTGATATCACAGCCCCACGGAATCCCATATCCTTGCGAAGAAGGTCCCGAAGGATGGGAGCTGACCGTGTGGCTTCGATTCCGCTTTCGTCAAGTGTTGGATAGGAGACATGAGCCGTCATCATTAAGGACACGCCTTCCTGTATAGCTTGTTTAAATGGTACGAGCTCCAGGTCTTCAATTTCCTTTCGAGGCCTTTTTACGACGGGCAAGACCTCGTGTGAATCAACATCTGTATCTCCATGTCCTGGAAAATGCTTGGCCGTTGAAAAAAGGCCTTCGTGTTTACATCCGCGGATATAAGCTGAAACGAGGCTTGACACAGTTTCCGGCGTTGTACCGAAAGCCCGGGTAGCTATGATCGGATTGGCAGGATTGGAATTAATATCTGCTACGGGCGAAAAGCTAATGTGAAGGCCGGCGGCAAGTGCCTCCCGAGCTGCAGCCCTCGCAGATGCCTCTAGGTTAGCTTCTGCCTCTTCTTCAGTCGCCTGGAAGGCCATCGCATGTGGGAAAACGGTCGCTCCTTTAAGCTGTTGTCCGAGGCCTCGCTCCATGTCGGTTCCAACCAAAAGGGGGAATCGGGACATGGACTGAAGCCGCGTCAGCGTTTGAGGAGTCCGAATGCGGTCCCCATTGAAAAGACATAAACCCCCAATCGGATATTTCTCCATGAGAGCCTCGATGCGAGGGGCATCGTCTTCCACGGAGATCGTCGGCATCATGTTTGAGCCGATTCTAGGGAAAATTAGTTGCGAGATTCTATCTCGCAGCAAAGTCGGAGGAGTGAGCATGGGAGTGGGTTCCGCGTGGTCAAGACCGAAGATACAACGCCTCGGACTTGATGTATCGAGCAACATCAGGATACAGATCGGCACTGGTATCAAGACCGTTCCGAATCCGCTCCCGTATGGACGTGCTAGACAGGTCTACAGGGTCGCCCGAAAGCCACACATCAGGCTCAGTTCTACTAGGTAAATCTTGGACATTCTCATCTTCATGGTTATCTACTCTATGGTAGACAACGAGTTGAGCTAAAGAACGAATACGATCTGGATTTCGCCAGGTAGCGAAACTTGCCAATTGATCTCCCCCAATAATCAAAAAAAGGTCCCAATCAGATCGAGCGGCGCGCAATCGTTCGAGGGTAGTGACCGTCCACGAAATACCGGGGGAAGAGACCTCTCCCAATTCCAAGTGGAAACGGGAATCTTTGTCTGTCATCAGCCGCGTCATTTCCACACGGTGATGGACATCGCTTAGGCTGGTAGCATCTTTGTGAGGTGGTTGACCTGATGGAATCCATAACAGGCGATCTAGCTTCAACTCCTCACATGCACGCAATGCAACAATTCCATGAGCGCGGTGGGGCGGATCGAACGATCCGCCGAAGATGCCCACCCTTTCCATGATCAGGATGTGGTCTGCAGTGAGTTCATCATGGCTTGAACCTCAACGTAAATGCTTTCCGCTTCTTTCATCAGAGGACTATTTGGGAAAATCTGTATCAAACGATCGTAGTTCGATTCAGCCATTTCCAGCCTCTCCATCTGCCTATTCCTTATGCTTGCCTTGGCATATTCATAATAAGAACGAAGTGCCCCAAGCAAGGCGTCATCAGCCATTTCTGTGTCATAAAATCTGTCAAATGCAGCTTCATAGGAGACGGCAGCCGCGTTATGATACCCGCGCGTGGCATACAATTCCGCTGTATGGATCTGCTTTTGCGCCAATTTTCCGCGTAATTCCGTGATGCGTGCCTGAGCATCCTCGATTAGCGGGTTGTCCCTATATCTGGTAATGAACAACTGGAACTGCACGATGGCTCGCTCCGTGTCCGACTGGTCGAGTTGGTACTTGGGGGAGCGGTCGTAATAGGTCAATGCCAGTTCGTATTCCGCATCTGGGACACGCTCATCACTCCGATAGATTTGGGTGAAGCGGGTAAACTCATTAGCTGCGAGCAAATAGTCTTCGTTGGCCCGATATGATCTAGCCAATAGCAACTGTGCGTCGGCCGCCCATTGGTGAGTTCGGCCGAAATCGAATGTACCCTGCAGGTACTCCGCAGCCTTGTCGTAATCCCCCTTCTCAAACAGAGCGAGTCCTTTCTCGTACGCCTCTTGTGGCGTCTCATAGCGTAGACGTCCGCTTCCTGCACAAGCAGATAGGAGCATGGAGGCGCCGATCAGCAGGGCGAAAAAGAGTGGAGTGCGGAGTCGAAGCATGGAGTTAGCTAGATAGGGGGAGACCTCTTAACGAGAGTAGGGGGCCTCTTCGTATACGGGTGCGATCATACGAACCCCTTTCAGCGCTGTTCCACTTTGTAAGCGGGTGACTCAGCTAACGAAGCAGCGTCAATGCCCCATCTCTGTAACGATGGTAATAGAATGCCCGGTTGACGTTTCCTCCATCAAAATGAATGCGAAGGCCATACCCTTGATACTCTGGCATATTGCGCAAGACATCCCAGAGCGCTCTGGAGTCCTCTCGCGATGCCGCTTCCAGGGCAAATCGTGTAACGTCAAACCCGCTCAGCCCCAGCCGGTCCACATCAGAGCCATTCAGATCGAAATACGTCCAGGCAAATCGAAGGAAATCGTTGGATGATAAATCTGGCAGGAAATCATTCGAATAGCTCATGGTATAGCGAGACGCATGCGCCTTCTGAGGCAAATCGTGCCACGCATTATTTCCTAAAAGCCGTACGTTTTTCCTAAATCGATCAAATGTGCCTAGTATGGCACCTGCCAATGCCGGAGCATCCCTAGTAGCCATTGGCACATAAATGGCATCTACCAGATCTAGCGTATCCGCTGGCATGTTTACGGGTAGATCAAACCATGCAGATTCCGAGGGAAGTAATTGGATCAGATTAATTTCAGCTCCCAATTCAGAAGCCGTCTGTATGAATCCGTCTGAAAGGCGCTCACCAATTCGGCGTTCATCGGCGACAGTAAATACACCGAGCCTGGTCAAGCGAAGCCCATTTACGGCAAATCGCGCCATGGCTTCTCCCCGGGCGGTCATTGATGGATTTGCCTGGAATGCATATCGACGGCCAGAAGAAACGCGCTCGTCTGTAGCCAATGGCGCGATGAAAATTACTTCTTCCTCATCTGCACGCTCAGCGGCAGCGATTGCTTCTTCACTATACATCGTACCAATAATGATGTCTGCACCAGCACGAGAAAGGTCAGAAACGGCATCCGCCGCCACATTAGGGTCCCCTTCGATATTGCGAAACATCATGATGACGGGCCGCGCTCCATCTCTCAGGTTGTGTTCGTCCACAGCCAAACGAATGCCATTGAAGAGGGCCTGTGAGGGCACTCGATCTTCTTCCGACAAGGAGAGAAGAATGCCCAATCGTACGGGTGGAAGGCTTTGTTGGCGAGATGCAGCGAGGGCCATCGAATCCAATTCACGCGCATCTTGCAGGTAGGAAGACGTGGGAAAATCTGACACGTAGGCTGATAAGAAGGCCCGCGCACTGATATAGTCTTTATCCCGATAGGCAGCTTTTGCAGCCATGATGCGGGCGGTAGATGTGGACGCATTGTCTGTAAAGCCGTCAAGCACTTGTTCAAATACGGTCCGCGCGGCCTCATTGTTGCCTGCTCGGAAGTGAGCCAGACCAATACTAAACAAGGAGTCTGCTTCGGCAATCGTCGGGATTCCGGTGCGTATCTGCGCCGAAACGGGCTGCAAAAGGGGCAGGAAAAGACCCGCGAGCAATACCCCGAGTCCGATCCGGCTTTGGATCGATCGGATGAGCGCAATCATTCCCATTCGATGGTAGCGGGTGGCTTCGAACTGATATCGTAAACTGTCCGGTTGATACCGCGAATCTCATTCACGATTCGGTTGGAAACGTGAGCGAGGAAATCGGGAGGAAAGCGAGACCAATCGGCGGTCATTCCATCAACGCTGGTAACGGCTCGCAGAGCACAGACATTCTCATAGGTACGTTCATCACCCATGACGCCCACGGTCTGGACGGGAAGCAAAACAGCAAAAGCCTGCCAGACTTCGTCATACAGGCCCCACTTCTTCATCTCCGTGATGAAAATGTCATCAGCATCCCTGAGCAAGGCAAGATCTGGCCTAGTAACTGCTCCGATTACGCGGATTCCGAGGCCGGGTCCGGGGAATGGGTGGCGCCCAACAATCTCCTCAGGGACACCCAGGAGGCGTCCAATAGCTCTCACCTCATCCTTGAACAACTCTCGGAATGGTTCAATGACCTCGAACTCCATCTCTTCTGGCAGTCCACCAACGTTGTGGTGCGTCTTGATTGTGGCAGAGGGGCCTTTGAAGGAAACACTTTCAATAACATCTGGATAAAGCGTCCCTTGGGCCAAGAACTTGGGTTTGGTCCCCAACTCCTCAATGATGTCCATTTTGCCTTGGTCGAACACCTCGACAAATGTATTGCCGATAATGACCCGCTTTCGTTCCGGATCAATAACGTCTTCGAGACGATCCAGGAACAGATCACTGGCGTCAATGGCCTTCAGTCTGATCTGATAATGATCACTGAATGTTTTTTGAACTTGCTCCCACTCTCCTTTTCGGAGTAGGCCGTTATTCACGAAAATGCAGGTTAATTGGTCGCCAATAGCTTCATGCAAAAGCACAGCTGCAACGGAGGAGTCCACGCCTCCGGAAAGTCCCAAGATGACATGCTCATCGCCAACCTGTTCGCGGATCTCGTCTTTCTTTTCTTCGATGAACGAGGCAGCCGACCAATCTCCCTTACATCCGCAAATGCGAAGGGCAAAGTTTTCGATTATCTGACGACCATATTCAGTGTGGTGCACCTCGGGGTGAAACTGTACACCAAAGTGGGGCAGTTTGGTTGAGCGGACTGCCGCAATGGGTGCATTGTCCGTATGGGCGATTATCTCGTAGTCGTCTGGCAGACGGGTCATCTTATCCCCGTGGCTCATCCAGACCTGAGAGCCCTCTGGGATGCCCTTAAATAAATCAGTTTGGGTATCAGTGCGGATAGCGGCCCGGCCGAACTCCCTTTTGTCGGCAGCTTGAACCTCACCACCCTGCACATGGGCCATGGCCTGCAAGCCATAGCACACACCGAAAATGGGTACTGGGTCCCCATTTTCAAGCGTCAGGTCGAGCATTGCAGGGTCCAACTGGGGCGCCCCTTCGTCATAGACCGAGGATGGTCCGCCAGAGAGAATGATGCCTACTGGATTCAGCTCGGCAACTTCGTCGACGCTGATCGTGCAGGGGTAAATTTCCGAGTAGACTCCAGCTTCTCGGACCCGTCTCGCAATCAATTGGGTGAACTGCGAACCGAAGTCCAGAATGACGAGGCGTTCGTGCATGAGGTGGGTGGTCTATTTACCGACCATTTCGGCGTAGTCTGAAGCGGAAAGGAGGCCATCCAGCTGGGATGCGTCCTCAATGGTAATTCTGATGAGCCATCCGGCTCCGTAGGGGTCTTCGTTGACTGTTTCCGGACTGTCTTCCAAGTCTTCGTTGAATGCCGTTACCGTTCCGCTAATGGGCATGAACAGCTCAGAAACCGTTTTAACGGCTTCTACGGTACCAAAGACGTCATCTTGGGCAACCGATTCATCCATCGTGTCTACTTCGACATAGACGATGTCACCAAGTTCAGACTGGGCGAAATCGGTAATCCCGATCGTTCCCGTGTCGCCTTCGACTTTAATCCACTCGTGGTCTTTCGTGTAATACAGTCCTTCAGGAAATTGCATTGTCCTTCTCTTCGAGCTTGAAAGTTTCTAGGAATCTTGTATCGAAGTTTCCCTGTTTGAAGTCCTCGTTCCGAAGCAGTTGCTGGTGGAACGGGATTGTGGTCTTGATGCCTTCAATTACAAACTCATCTAACGCTCGCAGCATCTTCTGGATGGCGAGGTCACGCGTGCGTGCTCTCACGATGAGTTTGGCGATCATCGAATCGTAATAAGGCGGAATCATGTAGCCGGCATACACATGTGTGTCAACACGGACGCCGTGTCCCCCTGGGGGGTGAAATGTTTTAATGACGCCCGGAGAAGGACTGAAATTCTTGAAAGGATCCTCAGCATTAATGCGGCACTCTATCGCATGACCATCCAGTCGAATATCACGCTCTTCAATACCTTCTCCCATCGCCACCCGAATTTGATACTCGACGAGGTCGCAGTCTGCAACTTCCTCCGTGACCGGGTGCTCTACCTGGATACGAGTATTCATTTCCATGAAATAGAACTCACCATTCGAGTCGACAAGGAATTCTACAGTAGCGGCACCCTCGTAATTAACGGCTTTGGCACCTTTGATAGCTGCCTCGCCCATACGGCGTCGAAGATCCTCATCGACAATCGGTGATGGAGACTCTTCGAGCAGTTTCTGGTGGCGGCGCTGAATGGAGCATTCCCGCTCCCCAAAGTGGAGAACATTCCCTTTACCATCTCCCAAAACCTGAATTTCGACGTGTCGCGGTCCGGTAACGAACTTTTCTACGTAGCAACCACCGTTACCGAAAGCTGCTTCGGCTTCATTGCTGGCGGTATTGAACTGGCTTTCGAAATCTTCTGATTTGTGGACAACACGCATCCCGCGTCCTCCACCACCAGCACTGGCTTTAACCATTACGGGATATCCCATGGCATCTGCTAGCTTCTTTCCCTCAGCTGCGTTCTTCACCTCTCCATCTGACCCTGGCACGACCGGAACGCCTGCTTTTGACATCGTGTCTTTAGCGAGACTCTTATCACCCATTAGGCGGATCGTCTCGGGCGATGGACCAATGAACTTAATGTCGTGATCCTGGCAAATGGCAGAAAAATCTGCATTTTCAGCTAGGAAGCCGTATCCGGGATGGATTGCGTCAGCACCGGTTACCTCGGCCGCTGCGATGATGCGATCAATCCTGAGATAGGAATCACGTCCAGCAGGTGGGCCAATGCATACCGCTTCCGTGGCAAACCGCACGTGGAGCGAGTCCCGGTCGGCTGTTGAGTACACTGCAACAGTTTCCAGACCCATCTCATGGCAGGTCCGAATAATACGCAGCGCAATTTCGCCACGGTTGGCGATCAGTACTTTCTTGATTGGTTGGCTTTTGGTGGGCATCAGCTCGGGTCGATGACGAACAGGGGCTGGTCGTATTCCACGGGTGTGCCGTTATCAATCAGAATCGCGGTAACGGTACCGGATACTTCGCACTCGATTTCGTTCATGAGCTTCATAGCTTCAATGATGCAGAGTACATCTCCCACACCAACTTTCTGTCCCACCTTGATAAAGGCAGGTGAATCTGGATTAGGAGCTTCGTAATACGTGCCAACAATGGGGGCGCGTACTTCAGTACCCTTCGGGCCTGCAGGCGCAGCGACTTCAGGCGCAGCGGCTGGAGCTGCTACCGCAGCAGCGGGCGCAACCGTTTGGGGTGCTGCCGCATACGTTATCTGCGGTGCCGCAGCAGGAGCATGCTTGCGTATTACGAGCCTGAGATCCTCTTCTTCAATCTCGACTTCTGACACGTCGCATTCAGCGACTAATTCAAGCACTTCTCTCAGATGTTTGAGATCCATCGGTATTCCTCTCGCTTGGGTGGGGGGGCTTGACCAGGGGGTCAGCCAGCACTTACGCGTGTAATGTAGTCTCCGCGTTCCGTATTAACCCGGATGACATCGCCTTCGTTAATGAAGAGCGGTACATAGACGGTTGCACCACTTTCCAGGGTAGCTGGCTTGGTGGCACCTGTGGCGGTATCACCTTTCAGACCAGGGTCACATTGCGTGACCATCAATTCAACGGAAGCTGGGATTTCCGTTGTCAATGCCTCTTCCGTTTCAGCATGGACCAATATATCAATATTGGCTCCTTCCTTAATGAACCGACGTCCCTCAATCGCGTCAACCGGAAGGTTGATCTGCTCGTAGGTATCGGTATTCATGAAGTGAAGTCCGAGGTCATCTTCGTAGAGAAACTGAAACGTGCGACGTTCAACGCGCACCTGTTCCACTTTTTCACCAGCACGGAAGGTATTGTCAACAACTTTCCCGTTTGTCACATTTCTGAGCTTCGTGCGAACGAAAGCTCCCCCTTTTCCGGGTTTAACGTGCTGAAATTCGATGATGGTCCAGATGCCATTATTCCAGGTCATCGTGAAGCCATTCTTGAAATCGCTTGTATCGGCCATCAGGCACTACCTATTTAAAGGTCAGGTTAGAAAACGTATCAGATCAGTAAATATACCGAGGGGCGCTTTTACCAGTCAATTTGGCTAAAGCGAAGATCCGGGGGATAGCACTCTTAAATGTACCCAAAAGCGTATTGAAAAGGCTTAAAGGGGCATTCAAGGCTTTCGAAAGCGGGAAGCGATGCGATCGATTTCTGCCTCAGAGAGGCCCTTATCAACGTTTGACGGTCCAGAAGGATCTGCTTTCGGTGTTTCTTTTATTGGTTGAGATCCATTGTTCACTACCGCAGCGTCTTTTGCAGAACGCCCGGTTCCGGGAAGAGAGGAGGGGGAGTTGTGCTTTTGACGGTCTACAGTAGAGGAGCGGAACGTGGTATTTCCGGCGCGCTCTCTGAGCCGAGCATCAATTTCTTCCATCCATGGTTTGGTCGGTCGTGTTTCGGTCCAAAGCGTTCCTTTTCGACCGTGTGATGTTCTGGAGTCTGAAGGAGACATCGCAACGGGTGTTTTTGCCGCGTTGATGGGCGATGTTTCAAATGCGAGACGTTTGATATTGACCAAGTGCAATGGCGAGATGTTATCTCCAGTAATCGACCCACCCACAGTACCGGGTCCGAGGGTCATTGCTGGAAATAGCGCCGTGGTATAGCCTACCGAACCAAGAGCACAGACTGTATTAACCACAATGCGCATAGCCGGCTTTTCAAGCGCAAAGGCTTCGATAATACGCTCACTTGTTGCGTGTATACCCAGCGTATGACCAATGCCGCCATATGCGAGAATGGCTTTACATCGCTCGCATCCAGCTTCCCATCCATCTTCAACATACAGGCTCAGGATAGGAGAGAGGGTTTCCATCGAAAGAGCCTCCTGCGGTCCGACTTCGGTGACTTCCGCAATCAGAGCTCTGGTTGTTTTTGGGACAGAAAACCCTGCCTTTTCGGCAATAACAACTGGAGACTGCCCAACTTGGTCGATATTCAGTTTGCCTGAAGGAGCGATATAACGCCTAAGAAGGTCGGCTTCTTTTTCGTTGAGAAAATACCCACCACCCTTCCGAAGGGCCTCTTTAAGACGAGGTAGGGCTGGCTGATCGGCAACAATACTGCGCTCAGTTGAGCAAAGCGTTCCCCAATCGAACGAAACACCGTAGAGAATGTCATCAGCTGCCTTCTGGAGATTAGCGGATCGATCCACATAAACGGGTACGTTTCCGGATCCAACGCCATACGCCGGCTTTCCTTTAGAATAGGCGGCCCGCACCATGGCCGAACCACCCGTTGCCAAGATGAGGTCAGTCTCAGGGTCTTCCAGTAAAGCGTTCGTACCCTCCACGCTCACTTCTGACATGCAGGCAAACAGCCCTTCCGGTGCCCCTGCCCGATAGGCAGCAGTTGCTACTACCCTGAGTGCTTCAAGCGTGCATTCCTTTGCCCTTGGGTGCGGACTTAGAACAATGGCGCACCGAGCCTTTGCTGCTATGATGGCCTTGTACATGGCCGTCGAGGTCGGATTAGTAGACGGTATGAGTGCAGCAACAACGCCCATCGGAGATGCAATTTCCCAGACTTTCCCATCATCCGTGGTGTTGATTACACCACAGGTTTTCATGCCTGCCATGCGCTCGGAAAGCGTTTTCGTAGCAAATAGGTTCTTTTGGACCTTGCTCTCAACACGTCCGAACCCGGTTTCGTCAACCGCCTGTTTCGCCAACCGTTCACTAGCCTCGATACCAGCCTTTACCATATCCCGAACAATTCGATCTACAGCTTCCTGGGAAAACGTGTGGTACGCTTCCCAAGCAGATCGGGATTTTCGGAGCAGTGTCCGCGCTTGCTGTATTGAGTAGAGGTCATTGTCCATGGAGGGCCAATATGCGCCGTGGCGAACTGCCGTTCAAGCGGAATTTTGAGTAGAAATTGTTCCATGGCTAAATGCAGTAGCGCAAATCATGATAAATATCTCGTATTGAGACAGTAGACAAACTGCTACGAAACAGCGCGTTGCGCACTCCCGACTCCATGCCTCGACCTCTCGAGCAAGCGGATGAGTACATCCTGGCCGCATTTATGGCCGGAGATTTACCCCATTCTCTACGCCAAGAAATTATAGCCTATATCGCTTCTAGCGATGAAGCCCGCGATCTCCTCGCGATGGCTCAGGTCGCAATGGATGCTGCTGCGTCCGGCGATGGTGCATCTAAGGCGCTTGCAGTCCCATCGATATTGACGCCACTTTTCATTCCGGGTGAGGAAAATGTGCCATCGGCGCCAATGTCAGCGCAGCAGGTAAAAGAACTGCCTGATCCTCTATCCATCATTCCAGTTACGGAAGGACTAGCACCGACATTTGAGGGCTCATATGACGTGGTTAGAAGAGCCCACGGATACTACGTGCTCCCTTATTTTCCGGAAACTTACATTTCTCGTTCTGTTCAAGCCGCTGATTTGGAAACCACGTTGGCTCGTGCACGCAGGGAAGGGGCGTGGATTGCCTCTACCTCGGAAGTGCTTACTTGGTGGCGCCGGCGCGATCAGGTTCGGCCTGTGATCGCTGCCATTGGTCGGGATGAAATGCACTTGGACCTTATCAATGACAGTGAAACGCCATTATCCGGCTTGGTCATGGAAATCCGAGGCCGGGAAGGCCAGTACAAAAGTATGCGCATTTCTGGTGGCGAAGGGTGAACACAGTATGTCGAAGAACTCGACGTAACGTATGTATTTCTGCCCACGCTCGATATTGGGGCTAATCGCGTAACGCTTACCTGGCGCCGATAGCCTGCTTCTTCATGATGCCGAAGCCCAGCGAAGTACGCGCAGGGCGCCTACGATGTAACAAGCCGTTCTGCTTCTAGCGGTGCGGCTTTTCCTTTTTTAGCATTCCTACTAGGTCATCTGTTCCAATGGGCCCGTGACGGTAAAGAAATGGCTCGCCGTACGTAGCACCGATGCGATATCCGTAGGTGCGTGCACGCGCTTCATACCATTCCATGAAAGCCGGATTGGAAATAAACGTCTCAGGTTCATTCTCCTCTGCAGATGCGTCCTCTAGCTGGAATTGCGAGGCAAAGGCTCGTACAGACTCAGTGCGCTGCGCCCAAAAGTCAGTTACATCGACGACGAGCGTTGGCTCAAAGGGAATAGACTGCATATAGTGGAGCACGTGCGAAGGGCGCCAAGGCTCCTGTGCTGTTCCATCGCTGTTGGTCGTTTCAATCTTGACCAATCCTGACTGAAAAACTGCTTCGGTCACCAATCTGGCTCCTGCTGGATGGTCAGGATGGCGGCAATCAGGTGCTGGAATTAGTAGAATGTCGGGCCGAGTTGCGCGTAACTCATGAATTACCTTTAAGCGGTTCTTTTTAGAAGGACGAATATTGCCATCGGCAATACCCAGGTTGGCCCGGCGATCTACTTTCAATATCTCGGCTGCCCGCTTTGCTTCGCTTTCCCGCCCTTTTAGTGTTCCTCTCGAGCTCAGTTCACCCTGCGTAAGATCTACGATTCCAACCCGATGCCCGGCTGCTGTCAGCGAAGCAATCGTTCCGCCGGCACAGATTTCGACATCGTCAGGATGGGAGCCAATAGCAAGGACGTCAAACTTGGAAAGCGTGCTCATGATCAGCCTACTACGATATTGACAAGGCGACCAGGCACATAGATTTCGCGCCTAATAGTCTTGTCCTGCATGTGCCGAGCTGCGTTTTCGTCTGCTTTCGCAGCTGCAATGATGTCTTCTTTCGAGGCATCAGCCGGTACTTGAATAGTCGAGCGAACTTTACCGTTCACCTGCACCACGAGGGAAAGAATATCTTGGACAAGCCATGCAGGGTCGGCTACGGGCCAAGAAGCATAAGCCAACGAATCTTCGTGTCCCATGCGCTGCCATATTTCCTCTGCCATGTGCGGAGCGAGAGGTGCCATCAAAAGAATAAAAGGCTTGGCTATGTTGCGTGGAATGCTATGTAGAGGGACCAAGTCAGCTAGACATTCAATCAATCCAGCAATAGCGGTATTGAAGGAAAGACGTTCCATGTCAGTGGAAACTCGTTCAATCGTCTTGTTGATGCTGCGCATCAAATCGTCGGATGCCGGTTCATCTGATACCAGTAAATTACCAGATTCATCATCCACAAAGTTGCGCCATACCCGACGTAGGAAGCGATTTACGCCTACGATGTCCCGAGTATTCCATGGCTTGGATGCTTCCAGAGGCCCCATGTACATTTCGTACAAGCGTAACGTGTCACACCCGTACATTTCATTGATCTCGTCGGGAGAAACGGAATTTTTGAGGCTCTTGCCCATCTTACCGTACTCCTGCGTGACGGGTTGTCCTTCATAAAAGAACTTGCGTCCCTGCTGGTCCTGAACATCCATCGCGGGTCGACCGTCCTGGTCGACCACCATAGTGGCATCTACCGCAATACCGCGCTCATCACGATACGCATAGGCCTGGATATAGCCTTGGTTGAACAGGCGGCCAAAGGGTTCTTTCGTCGATACACGTCCCAGATCGTATAGCACTTTGTGCCAGAATCGGGCATAAAGCAGATGAAGAACCGCATGCTCGACACCGCCGATATAGAGGTCTACCCCATTGTCGCCCATCCAATACGATTCCCGTTCGGGATCGGCGAACGCATCATCATTTTTGTTGTCGATAAAACGCAGGTAATACCAGCATGAACCGGCCCACTGAGGCATGGTATTCAACTCCCGTTCGAATCGCTGACCGTCTTTTTCGATCACGCGCCAGGATTCCGGAGCGCGGGCAAGTGGTGGACGAGGCGGAGCGTTGGGGTCATCGCTGGCGGTTGGCTTGAAGTCTTCCATCGCAGGTAGTGCAACGGGCAGGTCCTCTGGGTCGACAGCGCGAACCGTACCGTCTTCGCCGTGCAGGATAGGAAAGGGTTCGCCCCAATAGCGCTGCCGGCTAAATAGCCAGTCACGCAATTTGTAGATGATCGTCCCTTCGCCATGACCTTCGGCATTGAGCCACTCAATCATGCGGGTTTTCGCCTCCTTGATGCGAAGCCCATTCAGGAAGTCTGAATTGATGGCAGGGCCATCCCCCGTGAAGGCCTTGCCGTCGAAATTGTCCGGAGGCTGCACGGTACGTATGATCGGCAAGCCGAATACTTCAGCAAACTCCCAATCGCGCTCGTCTTGAGCAGGAACGGCCATAATGGCACCCGTTCCATATCCCATCAGGACGTAGTCTGCGACCCAGATTGGAATTCGTTCGCCGCCGGCTGGATTGATGGCGAAAGCTCCCGTGAAAACTCCTGTTTTGACCTTTGAGTCGGCCATGCGGTCGATGTCGGTCTTGCCGGAAGCCTCTTTTCGATACGCGTCGACTGCTGCACGCTGATCTGAAATTGTTAGTTGATCAACCAGGTCATGCTCGGGTGCCAGGACCATGTAGGTGGCTCCAAACAACGTGTCTGGGCGGGTGGTAAAGACGCGAATTGTAGCATCATGCCCATCGACTTTGAAGTCTACATTGGCTCCTTCGCTGCGTCCTACCCAGTTGCGCTGCATCATTTTGACTGGTTCAGGCCAGTCAACTGAGTCTAAGTCATGGATGAGGCGGTCACCATAGGCGGTGATGCGAAGCATCCACTGTTTTAAGGGCCGACGAAACACGGGATGGTTGCCCCGCTCGCTGCGACCTTCATTTGTGACTTCCTCATTCGCAAGCACGGTGCCGAGCGCAGGGCACCAATTGACAGGTACTTCGGCTAGATACGCCAACCTGTACTCTGCCAGAACTGCTTCTTGTTCTGACGAGGTCATACTTGACCAATCATCACGCTCAGATGCCAAACGCTCCTTCAGCTCGTCAATTGGACGGGCACGATCAGCCTCAGCATCATACCACGAGTTGAACAGCTGCAAGAAAATCCACTGCGTCCAGCGGTAATAGTCAACATCGGTGGTCGCCAACTTGCGATCCCAATCGTAACTCAGCCCCAGCGCCTTCAGCTGCCGGAGCATGTTGTCGATATTTTTTTCGGTCGTGACGCGAGGGTGCACGCCGTGCTCAACGGCAAATTGCTCTGCCGGTAATCCAAACGCATCAAATCCCATAGGATGTAGGACATTGAAGCCCTTCATCCGCTTGTAGCGTGATATGATATCTGTGGCGATGTACCCGAGCGGATGTCCTACATGCAATCCTACGCCAGATGGGTAAGGAAACATGTCCAGCACGTAGTACTTGGGAAGAGAAGTATCAGGATCGTCCGCCATGCGGAACGTGCGTTCGGTTTCCCAGAAGTTCTGCCACTTCTGTTCGATATCCTTGAAAGGGTAGTCAGCCATGCCTGCTAGGGAACCGGAATATCCCGGTGGTCAAATGTCGAGTATCTGGTGCTCGGAAGAATCAAGATCCATCCGATCCATCAGTGTCCGTGTGAAGTCCGGACCGTATTTATTGGCGAAATATACGGGCGAAAGGAAGCGTTCCTGAGGTATTCCTGAAGGAAAAAGGCTCGAAGATGCACGCTCTAATTGTTCGCGAAGGGTATCGTGCTGCTGCTTTTCCGCCTTGAAGACGCGGCCTTGCAGCTGCCCCCACTCTTTCATTAAGGCAGCCCGTGTTGCCTCAGTCGATTTTACGAGGGAGCGATCGACCCGCTCGATGACCGGTTTTATGTCGTTGATCGCTTGGTGTAAATGAGCTGAGGCCGCCTTGAAATCCGCCTCAAGGTCTCCATCCATACGTTGCTTAACTACGTCGTTGAACAGTTTGTCGATCTGTTCTTCAAACGCCGTTAATGGTAGTTCGTTTTTCTGAAGAACCTTATCGATCCGACGCTCCATGAGGGTCAGGGAGGCCCGTGGGTAGATAATGGGCATGTGTAGTCCTGCCCATTCATAAAGGCCCTTGAACTGGGCAAAATAAGCCACCTCTCCTGGTCCAGCGACGTAGGCAGCCGTTGGGAGGGTGCTGTCTTGCATAAGGGGTCGCATGACAACGTTGGGCGAAAACGCTCCTGGATCTGCCCTTAGCAGATCGATCATCGCATCATTCGTGAAAGCGTGTCCATCCCGCGTGCGAAAGGCATTGTTTTCTGCATCGATAGCTGATCTGCCTGATTCTGAATGGAGGAATAGGTTGGTCGGACTCGTCTTTACTTGTGCATGCCAGGAGCCTTCGAGCCGGGCACTAGCCTCGGCCAGAGCAGCAGAGGAGGCCGCATAATCGGTCAATTCCTTTTCGAATAAGGAAGAGACTGAATCCTTGAGCTCCTCGTCATCTGGACTGATATACACAATATGACCGGGGCCAATGAATTCATCGACGACCTGAACAAACGCCTGGAGCATCGAACGACCGGGGGCATAGGCTTCTCGAAGCCTAGCCATAAGGTCATTTCGGAAATCCGTAGGGGGGAGAAGGTTCTCCAGCTCGTCAAGTGTCCGAGTGATGTCTTCCGTCAGAACACGCCGCCCGATTGCAGTGGTGGAATGAGCATCAGCCGGCTCATACGTCACTTTGGTCGGGTCATCACCGTTGAGAAAACCCGCGTAGGCAATTTCTTCGAAATCGTGATCTTCTCCCTCTAGCCAAAAAACAGGAACGACGGGTGTTCCACTCAAGGACTCCATCTTTTCAGCCAGTTGGATGGCTGAAATGGACTTGTACAAGGTGTAGAGCGGGCCCCCAAACAGTCCAAGCTGCTGCCCCGTCACCACGGCAGATGCTGTAGGATCAGACAGTTTGCTGATAAGCGCTCGAGATGACTCCTCTACTCCAAATGATGCTGCCTGACGTCGTAAAACACGAATCAGCACATCCCGCTCAGGGTGATTGCTTGCAGCGGTTTTGCATGACGCGATCAAGTCTTCATCGGAGCGATAATCTCCGTTAAAGAAGGAGGCGAGACTAGCAGAGTTTTCTGTGTAGTCCCGAAAAAGGCAGGAAAAGGACTGGAAGGACGAGAAAGGTAAGCGGGTCAATTCTGTTCGCTATTTAGTCGCGTGATATCATCGCGCAGCTTGGCCGCCAGCTCGTAGTCCTCGTCGGCAATGGCACCGGCAAGATCTTCTTCAAGTTGTTCCAGCGGGCTGCGTGGCTGTTCTTCTGCCGGTTCTGGGTCGGCTTCTACCTCCGTTTCGCTTGATTCAACGGATGTCAGGCTCTCCTCTTCTTCTGTTGGTATCCCTGCTTCATCTAGGACTGATACCGATACATAAATGGGTGCACCAACTCGTACAGCGAGCGCCACAGCGTCGCTTGGTCTGCAATCCAATTGCGCTTCGGCACCACCCACGATATAGCGGATCTTGGCGAAGAACGTGCCTTCCCTTAGTTCATCAATCAGAATGTCAGTTACATCTGCTGAAACGGAGTCGAACAGGTCCCGAATGAGATCGTGCGTCATGGGACGAGGCGGTTGGATTTTTTCCAATTCAAGCGCAATGGCCTGAGCCTCAAATGCTCCGATAATGATCGGTAGCCGACGATTTCCATCCACTTCTCCGAGGACCAGAGCGTATGCGCCACCGCTAGAAGGACTTGTTGACAAGCCGATGATGTCTACCTGGATCAGGTCCATGGGCAAAACGGGTTCCGGGCCGAAAAGGCCCTCCAATTAGTGGGAAGTAGGAATGGTGCTGGAAATCAGCCGAGAAGCGGGGTTAACGCGTCCAGAAACGCCTTGTTCTCATCTGTTGTGCCACTGGTAACTCTCAGGAAGCCCTTCAATTCCTCGTACCCACCCATGTTGCGAACCAGCACGCCTCGATCTGCCAAGGCATTTAAAAGAGTTGCTGGGTCTTGTCCGGTTCGAAAAAGCAGGAAATTTGTATGAGATGGCAACACCTCGAGGCCCTCGATTTCGGACATTGCCTCAAATAAAGCGGATGTGTTTTCCTGTATGGACTCGATACGTTCACGTACGAGGTCTTTGTGGCGTAGTAGCAAGAGGGCAACCTGCTCTGCAAGCCGGTCAACCATAAACGGAAGTCGAGCTTTCATCATTTCGCCTATTACTGGCGCACGTCCAATCAGGTAACCAACGCGTAAACCTGCCAGTCCGAATGCCTTGGAAAAGGTGCGCATCACGATGACGTTAGGATAGTGGGAAAGCATATCCACGGCCGATCCTTCGGGATTGAATTCGTGGTAGGCCTCATCTATCACCACAAATCCCTTAGAAGCCCGAATGATGCGTTCGACGTCCATTCTTGGGATGGCTAGTCCAGTTGGGTTGTTGGGTGTAGCCAGAATGGTCAGCTTTGGCTGACTTTCTTCGATTGCAGCGATGATGGCATCTGTTCTCACCTGATGGTCCGTGGAGCAAGTAACACGGACGGGTATACCGCCATGTAACCGTATCATGGACTCATATAGAGCGAACATCGGACAAGGGACAACGACCTTGTCTGCGGGCTCAATGAACGACATTCCAAGCGTGTAGGTAAGCTCATTCGAGCCATTGCCCACCAGCACACTTCCAGCACCCGTGCCACATTCATTCTCTAAGGCATCGATCAATCGGGACGGCTGCTCCCCCGGGTATCGGTTGAAGTCGATCTGGAAGAATGCCTCAAGTAGCTCTCGCTTTAGATCTGGCGGTAGATCGAAAGGACTCTCGTTCTGGTTTAGTTTGACAGCAACGGGTCTTGCGCCAGGTACCAAATAAGGTCGTTCGGCACGAACAGCTGGGCGAAACAGCGATAGCAGGGTGTCAGAGACGGTATGATCCATTCAGATGGGCGGGAAGCGCATAGGGGGAAGGGTACTCAGTACGAGTCCTCTTCACCTCTATAGGCATCGTCCTGTTCCCCATCCATTTTGGAAACATCGGGAAGACCGCGAAACTCATAGTCTGGTAGGCACTCGTCCTGGATAAATCGAACCGCTTCGTGCATCGCCGAAACAAACTTGCCGAAATCCTCCTTGTACAGGAACACCTTGTGCTTTTCGTAACGGTTTTCGCCCACTTTCTTGCTTTCCGTAATGGTCAGAAAAAAATCACTACCTGAGCGGGTCGATTTGACGTCGAAGAAATACGTTCGCTTACCGGCTGGAACCCTCTTCGAAAATATCTCATCTCTATAACGCTCAGTACGCTGCGGGCGATCATCCTGATACCCGTCATCGTTTTCATCCTGATAATCGTCGTAGTACGGCTCTTTCTCGTCTTCATTCATCGTGAACTCCACGCGGTCCCCTTGCGAGGATTCCCGTCGATGATGGCATGGTTGCTTGGGTTTGATGCGCTGAGGACTGCATCTAAGCTGAATATGCACAAGAAGTCCGGAAAAACGCAAAGACGAGAGGAATCACAGTCCGAATTAGTGTGATTCGGTATCGCGCACGAGTGCGCGAATCAGTTGCTGCAACTTGGTTTTGACTTGTCTACCAACCTCCAGGACCTCTTCGTGGTTTAGGGATTCATGCCCCAGACCTGCTGCATGATTCGTAATAGTCGAGAGGCCCAAGACCTTTATGCCTCGCTGCGATGCTTCTAGTACTTCCGGCACGGTACTCATTCCTACCGCATCAGCACCCAACCCGGCAAACATCCGAATTTCAGCGCGGGTTTCGTAACTGGGCCCAAGGGTCCAGATATACGTCCCTTCTTCTGTTTGAATCCCCAATTCATCCGCAATGGATTTAGCCCGTTTTGTCCAATTCAGGTCGTAGGGGTGCGAGCGACGATCAGGCGTTCGGTTTGTATGTGGCCCTCTGAAGGCCATGTTGATATGGTCCGTGATCCACATAAGAGTACCCGGCGCGAAGGATGCACGAATCCCACCTGCTGCATTAGTGACAATCATTCGAGATACGCCCAAAGCCGCAAGTAATCGGATGGGAAAGGTGGCCGACGAAAGGGAATGCCCTTCGTACATGTGTAGCCTTCCTTGCACGAACACGATGGGAACGCCTTCAAGCCGTCCGAACACCAGCCGCCCCTGATGGCCTTGCACCGTACCATGTGGGTAACCGGGAAGATCTGATGTTTCGACCACCAGCGCATTTTCAACCACCTCTGCCAAATCTGATAGGCCGGAGCCCAAGATGAGTCCAAATAATGGACGCTCGTCCAGTTGAGGGAGAATGGCTTCCAGCGATCCTCGGATGTCGTCATCAACCATGATTAAATCAGTTTAATGACTGCCATAGTCATGTCATCCGCACGCCCCATTCCTTCGATGAAATGGTGAACATCTTCTGTCATCATTCGGAGAATGGCCGAAGAAGACCGGCCGCCAATCTGGGTCACTTTATCAACTAGTCTGTCATCCCCGTAGAGATCGCGGGCTCGATTCATGGCCTCTGAGAACCCATCGGTATAGAATACCAGAGTATCTCCTTCAGCCAGAGAAATAGTTGACTCTTCAATCGAGTCATCGAATGCAGGACCATCCGTAAATCCAATAGCCATACCCTTTGGCCGAAGTGCTGTAGATGTCTTTTGGTCAGCATCAAACCAGATAACGGGGTTATGTCCAGCTCGTGCAAACGTGAAAGAGCGTGCTTTTGGATCGATCTCGCCGTACACAACGGAGATGAACGTTCCCGCGGGTACATTTTGGCAAAACAGATGGTTAAGTCGGCGCATGATTTCTGCCGGAGAAAGTTGCTGCCGAGCGAGTGTTTGGACAATTCCCTTGACTAGCGTCATGAAAAAAGCAGCCTGAATGCCCTTACCGCTCACGTCACCGAGTACAAATGCCAATCGCCCATCGTCAAGCTCAATAAAATCATAATAATCCCCGCCAACCTCGTTGGCCGAGAGACACATTCCAGCAATATCCAATCCTTGGATGTCAGGCATCCTCCGTGGAAGGAAGAACGATTGAACCTGATGGGCAATCTCTAACTCTCTTTTGACACGCTCCTGCCCGGCCATTTCAGACACATATTCTGGAACGTAGTTGTTCACCTGCTGGCCGGTGCGTTTACTCGAAACGCCACTAAAACCTAGTAAAAGGATGGAGCCCAGAAAAAGTCCGCCAAGAAGAAGGTCGATCCAAGCCCCGGAACCATCAACAAGGAACCCTTCGGATATGTACCAAAGGACTTCGGAAGAAAAGATGGCAGCCATCACCGTAATGATATCAAACCGCATGAAAGCCCAAGCCAATACGAATGCTGATGCAGCTCCTAAAATGAGGGCAGCTAGTCCTGGTTCAGTAGGAGCTGGGCCCGCACCCACGAAGGCGCCTGTTACGGTCAGCAACAGGATCGGAAGTACGGAGCCATTCTTCATTTTGTGAGCAAGAGAGCCGATTCCGACTATCCACAGAAGCGTGAGAAAGTAGGATTTCTCAAAACCAGCGAACACGCTCGAGAGAACAGGACGGAAAGAACCGTCAATCAAAAAACCTTCTTCGAGAGTCAAGTAGAGTGTATCGGAAAAGCGAAGCGCAACTACGGCAATGCCCAAAAGGATGCCACCAAGAGACATGCCTCTCACCAGACTGGACCCCATGGGTTTGTTCTGGAAATCACCGTGTCGGAGAAGAAGAAGCGTCCCCAATTTCCCCTCGTAGGCTTCCCTAACAACAGAGTCAGTAACGCCTGCCACCATGAACGCAAAAATTGAAACGGCACCCGCGACAACGGAGAAAAGAATCAATCGAACCAAGACGTCACCCCAGACAGGCAGGCCGGAAACCAAGTCACTTAATGCGTTAGTGCTTAGCGAAACCAATAAACCAGCCATGATTCCGAGTAACATGGCATCGACCAATGCGCTCTTCATATCTAGCAATCTGGCAATAAGTCGTCTGAAGAAAACGACCATAAAAACGAATCCCAACAAACCCATCAAACCAATATTTACACCTGAAAGAACAGATGCGAGGCTTGATGTTTTTTCCTGGGTGGGTTTGTAGCTGACATTGAGACGAGCAAGAGTGCCGGTCGGGGACAGCCCCGCTTCCAACACAACCACGTGACCTGCAATAGGCGGTTCCGTTATCATCTTGATCCGTGCGCTCGGATTCCTAAGACTGGTAGCAACACTTAAGGAGTCGAGCTTCAGGTCCGTATTTGCATAGGCAGTTCTGGACAAAAGATGATCAAACAGCGTTAAAATGGATGTTGAATCCAGGGTAACGCTCCCTCCATTGAGCAGTTGATTTAGTTTTTCCTCTGGTCCAACAGTCCATCCTGCATCTAGAGAAAACCGGACATTGGAGTGAAACATCGAGTCGGAAATGGCCGACAATGCCGTACGGGCCTCGCTGTCTGAGGATGAGTCTGCTCGTAGAATAAATGAGAGAGCCGTTCGGTTTACTCGTTCAGATGCTGAGCCATATTGTTGCGCTGCTGCACCCATCTTTAGCGTGTTGTTTCGAAGGGCGAGAACCTTCCCATCCTGAGCAAGCTGTACTTCAAAGACCGGCTCTTCTGAATTATTTAAACTACCGCCACTTTCTTGTCTGGAGGGATGGTAGGCCACCTGCCAGTAGTAGGCACTGACCACATTGCGTTGAGATGATGCTAAAAACTCTACCGTGGTGGGACGGCCGAGAGTTTCTTGTAGGCTGGTGAGAAGGTCTACTTTCCGTCGCAAGTCAACGGTATGGGACAGACCGTCCATATTGTAGCCTTGACCTGCCAGGAACAGATTGGCCTGATTGTAGGCCTCTTCTTCTGATATCTCGTATTCAGCCGTGCTGTCCGGGTGCTGATTTCCCAACAGTGAGCCCCAAGCGATTAGGCCTGCAAGTCCAAGAAGGAGGACTGCAAGGTCCATTCCGCTGAAACGGAAAGGAGATGGCAATGAATGACGTTCCTTGGCCATGCAGGTCGAAGATGAGGTAATCCGGAGCTACCGGAGATTCAGGGTACTATAGTGATTTGTGTTCAATTGATCCCAATTTCCGCCAAATTGATGGATTGGACAAGGTCTGACGACCGCGATATGCAGCAAGATGTCCCTACGGTCAGCTCAAAATAAAATATTTGCCTTGTCCAGAATGCTTAGTTGAGGGCAGCTAGGATGTCGCTGATGGAGAAACCACGTCGAGCCAGGAAGGCAATGATTTTTTGCTTTTTCTTGGCGCTATCATTTTCTGTTCGATAGCGATGCTGTGCTTTGACTACTAATGCCGCCAATTGCTCTTCCATCTTGTCAGGAGGGCAAACAGCCTCTACGGCTTGACGTGCAACGTCCGCATCGATTCCCTTGGTCCTCAATTCAGCCAGCAGCCGGGCAGGGCCATACCCTTTTGACCTGAACCGGGATGAAGCCCAAAGTTCGGCAAACGATTCGTCATTCAGGTAGCCTAGACTGTCCAGTCGTTCCTCGATCCGTTTAGCGATTGGTTCTGGAACACCTAGATCTTTTAAACGACGTTTGATTTCGAATCGTGAGCGTGGTCGATACGATATGTAGTCGAGGCATCGTTTAAAGGCCTTATAGTAAAGGTCATCCTCTAGATGCTTCTGGCAGTCTTCATAGGACAATTCAATGCCCTTTTTTAGGCCTGCATCAGCCACCACATTCATGTGCAAGCCGAACGCAAAAGCCCCATCTAGGTATACAGAACACCTGTTAGCGTCCTTTACTTGGACACTTATTTCCGTAATCATGCCTCCCGATTCAGGAATGGCAGGAAGTTCAATCGCTTTGATGGGGCGCATACTTAGTTTCGGACAGGTACCCGGATGGAATCAATGGAAACACCACCAACAAAACCAAGTCCACCATTCACGTTGGACTCAGGCTCACGCCTCTCGGGAGAGGTACGGCTAGTGGCATAGTTGGCAAATCGCTGGTCTCCTCGCAATATCGTGACCCTCAAGGTGTGATTCGGCATAGGCGAGTCAGAAGAAGGTACAGGGACGGCATAAATTCCCGACCAAAGACGACCACCGAGTTCAGATACAGTCGCCCGATTCTCAGGGAAAACTTGCGTAGGAAGCAGGAAAAAATCGATCAACGACGAGGAGAATGTGGTAACAGGATCTAGCCTTATTTCAACCCAATCGTCGCTTTCAACACCTGTCCAGGATACATCAACCTCCACAGGATAGATATAGCCAGTCGATGCATTCACGGCGAGATTCAAGGAATCCAAGCCGATGTCTAGCGAGTCTAGCAGGACAGCTGATATGGGGCTATCAGGAATATGAAGAAAGACCTCATCCAAAAAAATACGACGTGGTATTTGACCAAAAGCCGATACTGAGGTTTGAGGTCCGTTGATGCTGAGGCCGAACGAATTTCCCTCTTCCGCAATCATAGAGTTTGCAGCTATTGGAAGGTATTCGAATACGGACTCGGGATTTCGAGCGTATGGAACTTGAACGTCACCGATCGTCATGAGGACCTCCAGTTCTGGCGGTATCTGATCAGGCTCGGAAAGGGGTATGTCCGCAGTACGACTCAAGGCAATCCTGATGGGAGGCAACGGTTTACCAGCATCGATCCATCCCTCGACGACTAATTGCTCTGTCCCTTCTGGCACAACCGAATCACATCCAACAGCTATCACACTGGACACAAGCACGAGGGTTATGACTAGGAGAGTCGTAACCGGCGAAGCGATTTGGAGGTGATATGTTCGGGCAATTCGAAACAAGAATTTAGAGGTATTATAGCGTCATTATAAGTTCGAGCATGGGCAGAATCGGAAGGCCTACGCGGTTTTTCGGGCGTGCCGAATCGAGGCCAGGATCCCATACCTGACTGGTCACATTGCGCCGATTCAACAGGTTGTAGACACTAACACCGCCAGACCAATCGGCATTAGCCATCCGGAAACGTCGGTTGGCTCGAATGTCGAGGCGAAAGTAGGGAGGCAGACGGCCGTTGTTCAGGGTAGGACGATGGTAAAACCACGTCGTCTCGCTTGTGATTGGGTCCGTAAGGCTATACCTGGAATCGGGAACGGAGACAGGATATCCACTGCGCCAATCGATAGAAAATCCCACATGCCATTGCTTCGATATTCTAGAAACAACGAGTCCGGATCCCCATGGAATGTCAAATCGTGCCGGTCTGAAGGAAGCAGGTTGATCAGCAACAATACGGTTTTCCGATCTCATTCGAGTCAGGGAAAAGAGAAAGGCCCATTGACCTAACGAAGACTGCAGCCCAGTTTCCAAGCCATAGGATCGCTCTTCTCCACGATCGTATTGCCCCAACAGTGTAGCGACTTCAATGCCTGGTCCCAGAAGTCCGCTCTTACTTTGGAATTCGTCTTCTGGCAAAAGTGTACCGCGTCCTTCTCGGGCAAATGCATCTAAACGGAAGACCGACTTAGGGATGATGTGACTTTCAACACCGATGGAAAGCTGACCCGAACGGGCTGGACCGGTCGTAGGGCTTGAAGGGATCCAACGACTAGACACCAAGTCATACAGGTAGGAATTTCGGTCCCGAATGCGCTGCATAAACTGAACATGTGAACTTGCCGCTGCGCGCACTATCAACCATGCTGGGTCAATGACCCATTGAGCTGAAAGTCGAGGTGTGAGCCTCAAATAGCGCCCGTTGTCAAACCAAGAAACGCGAATTCCAGGAAGAACCCGCAGTGCTGAACGCGGCGTCCAAATATCCTGTATGAACGCGGAAATCTCTGTTGCTTCAGACCGACTCCTCTGTTTAAGAGGTTCGTTAAGCGTTGGGGAGTAGGTGATGATTGCATCGAGGTCCGATCCAAAACGATGATGCACAGCCTCTATTCCGGTACGGACTTGGTGAGAGGGCGATGGGTACCAGTCTAAGACCACTCGAGCGCCCACGTCCTGTAGGTCTACGTCATAAGCGCTCTCTACAGCCGAACTCTGACTTGGTCGGACGTACGTATTTTCGTAGGCATTGTATTCGGAACTGAAAAGCGTCCCAGTCAAGAATAGTCGGCTTGAGATCAAACGTTGATAGCGAATACTTAGGATTCTGTTACCCCATTGCTGATCTACTTCAAAAAACAGGTCAGCTGGACGTAACCAAGAAGAAAAATCAAGCGAAAGGTCAAAAGGAAGCCGAAGATCTAGGGCATCCTTTCCCGTGTAATAGGACACGGACACGGACGTGCGAGCGTCAGGGCGGAAGGTGAATTTTGCACTCCAGTCGTAGAAATAGTATCCCGTTCGTAGCGTGTCTTGTCGGCCGAAATCATCTTCAACGGCGTGTTTTCTACCGATGATGCGATCGATATAGGAGCGCCGCCCCGAAAGCATAAATGAGCTCTTGTTGCTGATGGGGCTTTCCATAATGAAGCTCACGTTCAATCCCGAAATACCCACTGTCGCGCTGGGCTGAGAAAGTGATCCATCGCGTAATTCTGCATCCAAGACGGCAGAAAGACGGCCCCCGAACTCTGCGGGGAAAGCCCCCCGATAGAGAGCAATGTCTTTAAATGTATCGGTCTGAAAAGTCGAAATAAGGCTGAACGCATGCCAGGGGTGATAGACGGGCGCGCCGTCAATCAAATACAAGTTCTGGTCCGGTCCGCTACCACGAATAAGAAGCCCTCCAGTTGCTTCGCCGGTTCGTTGGATGCCTGGCATCCAACGCAAGGACTCTAATACATCACTGTTACCCAATGTCCCTGGTAGGCGCTGTAATTCGCGACTACTGATGGCGAGAAGCCCTGGGGTTATGGTAACATCGGCACGCCGATCGGAAGATTCCTCAATAATGACGCCATCGACAGTGTACGTGGCCGGATGTAGGAAGAATTGGCCGGGTTCTTCTCGTGCGACAACTGTAGTATCTAGGCGGGTATAGCCGAGATAGGTAATGGCTGCATTTATGGCTCGCCGCGGGGCCCCCGGCAAGGCGAAAAATCCCGCTTCATTTGTAATCGTTCCGACTCCAAGTCCTGGAAGGATGACATGCGCCCCGATTAATGATTCACCCGTTTCTGCATCAAGTACGAATCCATTGAGCACAGATCGATCAGCCGAGGCCTCTGGGAGAACATCTTCACCCAACGGAATCAAAACAAATTGCCGGCGCCCTATAGGTTGTGCACGAAACTGATGACCTGACATAATGCAGATCAAGGCATCCATTGCTGACGTCCCACGGTAGCGGCAGGAAGTGGTTAGCCCTTTGGTCAGCAATGGGCTATAGACGACGTCGATTCCCGTTTCTTCGGAGAAGGCAGTAAGTGCTGATTCGAGAGGTTCATCCTCGAATTGTAGGCGCACAGTCTGCGCTCCGACTTGCACATGCAGAGTCAGAGATAAAAAAAGAAGTAGCAGGCAGGACTTGAGGTGCACGCGGCAACCGATGCGATTACTAGATCGAGACGGAAGCGATTATAGACATGCCACGTTGGCACGTTCCATAGGAATGTGCCAGTATTGTGTATTCTGCTTTAGGACGTGCGAAAATCCTTAGCGGCTCAGTTCAAAGGAGCCATCTTCGTTCTCGATGAGCTCCGCTCCAAGGGCTGATGCCATAATCTCCAGAATGGAGCGGCATCCGCGATCTGCTTCAAACGTTCCGGTAAGTGGAGCGTCTTTTAAAGAGTCAGAAACCGTTATGACGGCCTCGAACGTGTCGGCGAGTTGCTTAACAACGTCCGACATTGGGGTCTCTCTGAAAATGAGTAGACCTGTCCAACTGAGTTCTCGAACTAATTCTACGTCCTTAACCAAGGGCTGAATGCCCGGCTCAGTAATGCGTCCCTGTTGACCTGGCAGCAGAATAACGGCCTGAGAAGGACTTCCAGCAGGAGCCAATGAAACGCGCCCAGAGACTAATGTCACCTCAGTCCCTTCTTGCGTGCGAACACCAAAAGAGGTCCCTAATACTGTGGTAACAGCGTCTTCCGAAGTAATTACAAAGGGATCAACCCCGCTCGTCACATCGAAATATGCTTCTCCTGTAAACAGGACTTGACGATCAAATGCCCCAGGAGGTGTCAGCAAGTCTAGAGCTGCTCCAGGCGCCAATCGAATCTGTGTACCATCTTCCAGCGTGACATTCTTCCAAGAATCTACCGCTGCAAACGTAGGTAAGTTGGGTTGAGCGCTATCGTTCATCAATGTGCGACCTACGAAAAACGAACCAATCACGGCAGCTGTTGCCATCGCGATTCTGACGAGGCGCATAGGTCCGCGCGGCCGCAAAGGCCCTCTATCTGGCTCCATTTCTGCCACTTTCCCCATCGAATAAGTACCAGATGTGGATGAGGTGGAGGTCGTTTGCCCTGAGGCTGCTTGCGCCCAAGCCGTTTCAAATGCTAATGCATCCAGACGAATTCGATCCATGACACGACTAACTGCCGGATGACGTTGTATTGCCTGTTCGAGACGAGTTTCTGCATCGGCCATCATTGCAGCCTCGGCTTCACTCAGTTCAGAGGCAGAAATCAGGTCACGACATGCCAGTAAGACCAACCCTTCGCGTGCTGGAACGTCCTTCAGCCATTGCTGACCTGCTTCTGATAGTAGGGCAAACCAGTTCAAAA
>Ga0055584_100000753_pt1 | contig 30955 bp, 24 predicted proteins | sample OSDHelmetaG_FD_58716 | JGI IMG/M metagenome (GOLD analysis project Ga0055584, IMG submission 58716) | Pelagic marine sediment microbial communities from the LTER site Helgoland, North Sea, for post-phytoplankton bloom and carbon turnover... | ecosystem: Environmental > Aquatic > Marine >... | reverse complement strand
ATATCGAGTCCGTTGAGTGCACTGGCGGCAAGATTGACGGTGTCTTGTGCCGGACCGCTCTCGGTCAGATCGACGGGGAAGGGGAACGCGATCGTTCCGGATGCGATCAGTTCCTCGGAGAGGTTTCGCAATCGATCCTCCCTGCGGGCGAGAAGGGCGAGGCTGGCACCTTCGGATGCGAACATCCGGGCGATGGCTTTTCCGATTCCGCTCGATGCTCCGGTGATGAGCACGCGTTTGCCTTTTAGAGTGGATCCTCGATTCATAGTCGCGAAGGTGGCGTGTTCCGGGGTGTTTTTCCAAGAAAAATACAACCGCATCGGGGGATTTGCCTTACTGTTATAGGATGAACGTTTTCTCGATTCGTTTTTTTCTTCTCCTGGCCGCGATACTCGTCTGTTTCTCAGGTGTGGCCCGTGCCGATGATTGGCCTCATTTCCTGGGACCGAATCAGGATTTTCACAGCGCAGAAACCGGGCTGAATCTGGAGTATTCCGAAGAAGGGCCCAAGGTTCTCTGGGAGGTTGAGCGGGGAAAAGGGCACGCCGGACCTGTCATTGTTGACGGCAAGTTGGTATTCATTCACCAGGTGGAGAAGCAGGAAGAAATCCGCTGTCTAAATGCAGAGACGGGCGAGGAAATCTGGAAGCACGCCTACGCTGTCGAAGTTGCGCAGAGCTATGGCATCACCGATCAGCCACGCTCGAGTCCCGTGATCGATCCCGGGACCAGGTATGTCTACACGCTGGGGAACGATGGAGATTTGCTTTGCCTGCAGCTCGACGACGGGAAAGTGGTATGGAAGATGCGCCTCGAGGAGAAGTTCGGCCCATCACCCTTTTTCTTTGGATACGGATCCAGTCCCCTGGTGTATGGCGAGAAGCTGATTGTTCAGGTCGGCTCGGAAGAGCATTGCGTCGCTGCCTTGAACAAAAAGGACGGCTCGGTGATCTGGACGAACAATCACGAGTGGAACGGGAGCTATGCTTCCCCAGTGATCGGCGAGGTCAATGGCGAGGATCGGCTCTTCGTTTTTGCCGGAGGCATGGTGAAACCACCTCACGGAGGCCTGCTCTGCATCAATCCGGAAAATGGTGACATCCTCGACGCGTTTTCCTGGCGCTCCGATAATTTCGCGAGTGTGAACGCAGCGACGCCGGTTCCCTGCGGACCGAATCGCGTCTTCATTTCCGAGGACTATGGACTGGGCGGCGTGATGTTGCAGTATGGCCCGGATTCCAAGGCGCGTATCCTCTGGACTTCCCCGGAGTTCGGCTGCCAGTTTCAGACGCCGATTTATCACGAAGGAATCATCTACGGCTTTGGAGGAAATGGTGGACTCATGCTGGCTTTGGATGCGGGAACCGGCCGCATCTTCTGGAACGAAGCGTTTTACGACACAACGATTCAGTGGAAAGACCGGCCGATTCCGATCAGCCTGGGGCATGCTCACCTGATCCATGTCGACGGAGCCTTTCTCTGTCTCAGCGAAAATGGAGGTCTCCTGCGGATGGAGCTTGGATCGCACGGATTTCAGATTCTGTCGAAGGCGAGGCTGTTTTATGCGCCTGAAACCTGGGCTCCACCAGCTATCAGCAATGGTCTGCTCTACATCAATCAGAACGAAATGGGTTCACGCTTGGTATGTTACGATTTGCGTAAAAAAGAAGAGTAAACCATTCTGGGTGAGCGATCTGACCGTGTCATGCGTTCGAGCTAACCCTGTTGGGTCGGGGCATTCTGTGTCGAAAATCGCGTTGCGCCTTCTCGTTTTCCCTCCACTATATCAACCCAACAATTTTCTGACGTGCCTGACGCCCTTACCATCGCCAAAACCAGCGCTCGCTTTGCCGACGAAATCCAAGCAGAGGACATCGTGGTCCTTGATCTGCGTGGTATTTCCAGCTTGGCGGATTACTTCGTGATTTGCACGGCGACTTCCTTGCCGCATCTCAAAGCGGTGAGTCGTGATGTCCGCCTGAAGACCGAGGAAGAAATCGGTGAAAAGCCGCGTTCGGCTGATGGCGAGGCCACCAGCATGTGGCTGGTGATCGACTATGTTGATGTCGTGGTTCACATCTTTCACGAGGAAAAACGAAGTCTCTACGCGCTTGAAGACCTTTGGTCTGATGCGCCGCGAGTGGAGTTGGAATCGTCCGTGAGCGAATCCTGATTCGATCAGACTCATGCGCATTGAAGTAGTCAATACAGGGACAGAGCTCTTACTTGGCAAGGTCGTCAATACTCATGCCGCTTACTTTGGGCAGGAGCTTTTTAAACTCGGTCTGCGCGTGCAGCGGCAGGTTACGATTCCGGATGGAAATGACATTCGCACCGTCCTGGAAGATGCCTTTCCTCGTTGTGACGCCATTCTGATTACGGGCGGACTTGGTCCTACGAATGATGATATCACTCGCGAGGTGGTTGCAGAAATGCTGGGGCGCGATCTGCATCTCGACGAGGAAATCCTCGAGACGATCAACGAAATGTTTCGCAGTCGAGGACTGTTAGCTAATCGCTCGAACGATCGGCAGGCCATGGTCCCTGAAGGGGCTGAGGTTTTACCCAACCCTCATGGAACCGCTCCCGGACTCTATCTCCCGGCGTCGAATGACGGGGGAAAGACGACGCCTCATTTATTTCTCGTTCCGGGTCCTCCCCGCGAATTGAAACCGATGTTTGCCGATGAAGTTCAGCCAAGACTTTCTGCTTTGCGCGACCCGGATGACCGAGCGGATATCTGGCACAACTTTCGGATCTACGGAGTGGGAGAATCATCGCTCGCCTCGAAGCTCGAACCTTTGCTGGAGCCAATCGAGGAGTTGGAGCTGGGATACTGCGCGCGTCTAGGCGAGGTCGATCTGCGTTTGATCGGTCCTTCGGCAGCGATCGATGTGGCTTCAGAAATCATTCGAGCGGAATACGAAGAGGAGATCATCGTGGAGTCGGAAGACTCCATCGAGCAGGTGATTCAGATTTTGCTATCCGAGCGCGGCGAGACAGTTGCCACGGCGGAAAGCTGCACGGGTGGCAACATCGCTTCGACAATCACCAATGCCTCGGGATCGAGTGCCGTTTTTCGCCAGGGCTACGTGACCTATGCGAATGAAGCAAAAATCGAACTGCTCGGAGTGTCTGAGGATACGCTGGAGGCCCATGGCGCCGTCAGTGAGCCTGTCGTTCGCGAAATGGCGGAAGGTTGCCTGCGCGTCAGCGGATCCGATCATGCCATTGCGGTCAGTGGTATTGCTGGACCGACGGGAGGAACAGAGGAAAAGCCCGTCGGGACAGTCTATATCGCCATCGCGAGTCGTGATACCGAGACCTTTGCCAAGCGTCACTTCAGCCCTTCGGATCGGGTGAGTTTTAAAATGCGCGTGACGCGTCTCGCCCTTGATTTGCTACGTCGGAGACTGCGTGGGTTCTCACTCGATTAATTCGCAGTTTCGGGCTAACTTATACAGATTGAATTTGTTATACCTACGCGGAGTCATTCTGCGAATTGGCAAACGAACTACTCTTCGAAAATGTTTCGACCGACCTACAGAGTTGAATGGAAAAAAGTGCGCACCGTTTTTGGTGTCGTGGTTGCCCTTTTGTTTTTTACGACCGCGGCAGACGCACAGATTTTTGGAGGCAAAGGCCTTTTCAATCGTAAGGAAGATGCCCCTGTTGGACTCACTGCGGACCAAATCGGTTTGCCGACTCCGTTGACTGGTCGAGTTGAGGGGGTCAAGGGAATGGAAATCCAGTTCGAATTGAAGGCGGAATCAAAAACGCCTGCAGCGAAAGTAGAGTTCCTGATCCGGACGTTTCCTTCGGCTGGAAAAATCACTTCGATGACTGATCACCCGACGAAGCGGAATGTCGCTGTCGTCACCTACTATGCTGATCCCGGGTCCAGTGCAGAGTCAGATGCTTTTGCCTTTGCGGTGCGATATCGAGGGGGGCGCTATTCCTCGGCGATGCGCTACGACATTGGTTTGGGAGAGGTGAAGTCGGAGATTTCGACCGATAAGGAAATTAATTTTGGGGAAGTTTCGATCGGCTCCTCCGCAGAAAAGGAAGTCACGGTGAGAAACCTGGGCAAAGCAAATTTTGAGACCACCTTGTCATTGGCCCCTCCGTGGTATCTGGTGGAACCGGCCAACGGAAGGCTGTCTCTGGCTGGCAACGGAATGCAGAAAGTGAAGATCTCATTTCGTCCCACTCTCGCTGGTGAGACTAGTTATTTTCTCAGCTTCGCGAGAAGCAAGCATGGGACTACCAAGTTGGTCGGGACAGGCGGAGAGCCATTCCAACTGCTCACCCAGCAGGCGACACTTTCGCTGGACGAGGAAAGTGGAAAGCGCGTCGGAGCATTGGTTCTTCAAAACACAGGAGCCAAACCTGTTCGTGTTCTCGCTCGCGCCAGCACGAGGCTCGGGGCGAGTTTGCAGAAGGAGTATTTTCTCGTGCCCGGCAGGGAAACCCCGATCAAGATCGCTCTCCAGAAAACGGATACGGCTCCGTTTGATGGGATGGTTCAGTTTTATCTGGAGAGTGGACTGACTAAAACGGCTCAGGTAGTTGCTCCAGTTGTTCCGGGCAGTCTGCAGATTTCGATTCCTGATTCCGCGACGACGGAACTGATCAACTTCGGTCAGGTCAAGGCGGGTGAATTGGCTGAGCGCGCAGTCGTTCTCACGAATCCGGGAGGCGTCGCGGTTCCGCTGGAATTTCACGTGCCTTCTCCCTTTCGCATTCTGAACGATCCGGGGCCAGCGCTTGCCCCGATGGGTTCCGTTCATATTGGCATCGGTCTGCATCCCTCCGTTACATCGAAAGGTCCAGTCGACGTGACGATGAACATCTATGGGAATGAGCAGACGCTGCCATTGCGTCTCATGGGAAATGTTCTGAAGTCAAATCGAGCAGCGTCCGGGCCGAGCAATTTGCCGCAGGGACTGCCATTGGGCTCTATGCGAATGTCAGCTGGACCAAAAAATGCAGCAAATGCCGAGACGAGTGAAAATTCTTCCCAAGTGGGTAATACGGCAGGATTGGATAATGTCGCTTCGAACTCCTCATCCACTGCAGTGGTGATCGGTTCGAAAGTTCCCGTGCCCGTTGTCAATGTTCCCGATGGAGAAGATTCTGTCTGGTACCAGGAAATGACGGAGCGGCAAATGCGCGCGCTTCGAAGTCCTCTGGGGAATATCACCAGGCCCGCCGTTGGTAGAGAAATCAATTTGGAGATCAGGCGCCCTGAAGATCTCTCCGTTTTGAAAAGCGAAGCTGATACCATCACCCTCGCCTGGACCGCGCCGAAGAACTCCGAGCTATATGATTTTGAAGTCGAGCTTTCTGGTATGTTCGACAGTGGAAGCGGGATGCCGATGCACGTTTGGGCGCCTTACAATCAAGTGGAGATCAATCGAGTTGGCCGTCTCGTGAAAGCCGAAATTAAAAGCCTTCTCCCCAAATCCACCTACGAGTTCCGAGTTTTCACGATTGATGAGAATGGCCGGAGTTCGGCCCCTTCGGCTGGTCTACACGCTGAGACACAGCTTCCGATGGATTGGACCTACATCTATCTGATCTTTGCAGTCCTCTGCGTTATCGTATTGATCCTTGGCGTGATCAGAATTCGAAAAGACCGCGAAGGTGAGGTCTATCAGGCGCAATACGTCGACGATTAGCGGACTTTTCCTGACTCAAATCTCAGCAGAAGAATGAACTGGTGGGCGGCAAACCTCGCAATATTCTTCGCCATCTGCCGTTACGCGGAATGAGCGGTCGGGGTGGCTATGATCAGTCGCACCACAGGAATCGCAGGTATGGAATGCGTCATCGGGCGATCCTACGGCGTGTTCGAAACGATGTTTCCGCACTGCGGATTCGCTCCGTTGTCGCATCTCCGTGGCGAAAGTCGGAACAAAAACGAGAAAGTAGGGGAGCAATCCAACTAGGACGACGAAAGCCAGATAGGGCATCGCTGCTCCGGAGCCCAGAACGGTGGCAGCGAGGATGAGAGCGTTCGCTACCCCCAACCATTTTGCTTTGATCGGGATAATGGCAAAGAGGTGAATGACCTGATTCGGAAACAGGCTGGCAAAAGCGAGAAATACGGCAGAGAAGAAAATCCCGGTCATAATCTGGCCGATTTCAGACATGTAGGGGATAACAAGCGAAGCAAGAGATAAGCCGACGATCGTGGCGAAGGTGTAGACATTGACCCGGAACTCGCCCCACTGCGACTCGATGCTGTCGCTGATGAAGAACATGAAGAGCAGAGCAATGACGACAAAGAGAATCTCAAACACCGGACTGCCCATTGAGGGAAATCGAGGAAAGAAAATCCAGGTGAAGATGCGCCAGAACTGACCGGACAAAACCGCTGCTTTGTCGAAAGCGAGCCACTCCAGAAAATTGGGAGAAAAGCGATGCAGTGCCCAAGTCAAAACCTGAAAAGAGGCAATCCAGCGTAGAATCTGCGGCAGAGCCAGTTTTCCGAAGCGCCGCTCCATTCCATTCAAAATGGCATTTCCTTTCTCGTGAATCATCGCGGGAACGTGGCTGGTGAAGCTGAAGATTTCAAACGCCAAATGCGTTTGAATCAGGGAATAGAGACGGATACGGCGAATCCAGCCGGCGAATACAGGGTAGGCTGGCATTTTTCGAGCCAGCCCGTTGCGTCCTGCTTGCCTTACTGAGTGCCAAAGCGCTGCTTGAGATCGTCGCTGAGGTTCGATCCGCTGACCCATTGGCGAGCGCTATTGCCGTCCATGGCGACCCATTCTTCAAGAAGCATGGAGAGGTTCTCGTCGCGCTGTACCTCGTCGTAGATTTCCGATGCCCAGGTCACTGCGGCCTGTGGATCGATGTCGATAATCGCGCTGCTGAAGGTGGAGAGGATTTCGTCGTTTTGTGGTCCGCTCGGCTGAGCGTTGAGCCACTCGGCGGCGGAGTTGGGATCGTTGCTGGACCAATCTAGCATGACGTCCTCAATGATGCGCTGGCGGGTGTTGGGATTCTCAACCGCACCGACAGCCCACTGAAGCGATGCACCCGGGTCGTGTTCGGACCAGCCGAGAGCAACTCCAAGAGAAGCATAGAGTTTGTCTTCTTCTGAACCAAGAGAGTTGATCCACTCGGTCGCCTTTTCGGGTTCAGCGAGAGCCCACTCTGTTCCCACTTCGAGATAAGCAATGGCGCGAGCGTCGGCGTTCTCAAGGGTCTGTGCCCAGTTCGCTGCGGCAGCGGGATCGGTGCTGGCCCACTGGCCGGCGACATTCATCGCAAATTCGTCACCGAAGTCGTATTTCAGCAATCCCTGGACTGCTTTCGAAGCACCCTCGGGATCGTTTGCGGCCCAGCCTTCGGCGAGAGCGTCCATCACTCCGGAACGGGTGTAGTCGTCGAGTTCTTCTGCCCAAGCGAGAGCATCTTCCGGCGACTTACGGCCCCATGCCTCAAGAATTTCATAGATGGCGTCCTCGCGATTGATGCCGCTGGTGTTTTCGTCAAACCAGAGAGCTGCTCCTTCAGGATCAACCTCAGCCCATCCGTCTGCGACGCTGTAAAGGGCGTCGCTTTTTTCGATGCCTTTGAGGTTGCTGTTTACCCATTCTGCGGCTGCAGCTCCATCTTTTTCACCCCAAGCAGTGTAAACAGATTCGGTGTAGATGAGTTTGTTGTCGCGCCCGGGAATGTCCTTGGCGGCGGCGAGTGCAGCCATGGGATCCTGAAGGCCAGCTTCATACCCGGATTGCTCCAGGCTGATCGCACTCATGCTGTTGGCGTTCTTTTTGTTCTTCTTCCCACCTTTACCGGCAACGGTGGTGGCAGCCTGATTCACTGCCCCTTCTCCTCCTCTCGACCCCTGATTTTTGGATGTAAGAACGAGATGCGAAAATCCAATGCCAACGAGAAGAGTGGCGAGGTGCGATACGATGAGGGTGGTTTTGCTCATGATGAGAAGGATAGTGAGGTTTGGCTCGAATTCGAGTGAAAATCTGGTGGTTTAGCGTGAAACGGGTGATGAAACAGACGAACGATCAATTAGTTTCGCATCAAATAGCTCGTGTCGCTCTTTCGTGAGTTCCGTATCGAGTTTTTGCAGGAGGATTTCTACCACTTTCGCAGCCATATCCGAGACAGGTTGCGCGACCGTAGTGAGCGGCGGGTCGATCAGGGGAGACCAGGGTTGTTCGTCGAAAGCGACGAGAGAGAGGTCATGCGGAATTTTCAGACTCAGTTCACGGATCGTCGCGAGGAGTCCCAGGATGCCTTGTCCGCTGAGAGTGATGATGCCGGTTGGTCGATCGTTCGAGTTCAGAAGCAAGCGTGCCGCTTCCAGACTTTGCTCGCGTGAATATCCAGTTCCTTCCGAGAGTAGGATTTCCGGATCGATGCCATTTTCTTTCAGTGCGTCCCGGACCCCTTCTAACCTTTCCTGATCGGATTCGGATGCGGGATCGCCTCGCAGACAGGCGATTCGACAGTGCCCTTCTCGGAGGAGTCGTTCGGCAGCGAGACGCCCTGCCTTGAGGTTGTTCAGAGAGACGAGCGACGAATCAAGATCTGGCAGAGGACGGTCGACCATTACGATGGGCATAGTCGGGTTTTGCAGTTTCTTGAGAAGAGTGGGGGAGCTATTCCCAACTGGGGCAACGATGAGACCGTCGAGTCGCCGACCCAGCATTTTTTCGAGGAGGGCGCTTTCGGTTTCGGGATCTTCTGCCGAATCGCAGAGCTGGACCGCGACTCCGGTGTCGCGAAGGCGGAGTTCGATCACTCGAGCTAGCTGGGCAAAAAAGGAATTGGTAATATCAGGAACAAGCAATCCGACGATTCCCATTTTGCCGCGACGGAGTCCGGCCCCGATGGGATCTGGGGTGACCTGAAACTTTTCCGCTGCCTCCTGCACCCGAGCCACCGTTTTCTGACTGATACGATATTTCTCGGCGTTGCCGCTGAGAACACGGGAAACGGTGCTCACTGCGACTCCCAACTCTCGTGCCAGCTCGGAAATATTCATCGAAGGTCGGCAAGTGTAAAGTGGAACAAACGTTTGCGCAAGCGAAATGGAGCTTTTGACTTCGCTGATTGATTCAGCAAATAACTTCGGTCATGGTTGGCGGGTGCATCTCTCCGAACTTCAGAAGCAATTGTCACGGCTCGACCTGACACCAAGCCGAAAACTCGGACAGAGTTTTCTCGTCGATGAAAATGTCTCTCGCTGGATCGCCTCGCAATTGCAGGCTGGGCCGGATGATACGGTTGTCGAAGTGGGGCCTGGCTTTGGGGCGCTGACGGAGCATCTTGTTGGCAAGGTGGGACGTCTCATTCTCGTGGAAAAAGACGGGAGGCTTGCGGAGTTTCTCGCCGATAAATTCGGTGACGATGTCGAAGTCGTGCATGGCGACGCGACGGAATACGATGTGCGCCCGCATTTTGCCGAGGGCGGGATCAAGTTCATCGGGAACCTTCCTTACTCCTCTGGAAATGAAATCCTGCGTTGTTTTCTCGATGCTCCGAGCCCGGTGGCGAACGCCGTCGTGATGGTGCAGAAAGAGGTCGCCGAGCGATTTGTCGCACGCCCGAGAACAAAAAGTTATGGAGTGATGGGCCTGATGTTGCAGGAGCGATGGCGGCCGACCATGCTGAAAACGGTGGGACCGGCGATTTTCCACCCGCGGCCAGCGGTAGACTCGAGCATCGTGCGCTTTGATCCTCGCCCCGTCGATGATCTGCCACTGCACTCGGGTGAGGGGTTCTCGTCGGTGGTGAAGCAGGGATTTTCGCGTCGACGCAAACAGCTACACAATAATTTGCCTGTCGAGGCGGAAGGATGGGAGGAGATTTGTGAAAAACTGGAGTTGAAGCCCAGTGTGCGGGCGGAGGAATTGACCTTGGAACAATGGGTTTCGCTTTCTGAACTGCTCGACCCTCATCCCTGTGCAGCATTGCCTCCGCCGGCGACAGAATCTCTCGACGTCGTAAATGAAAACGATGAGATGATCGACACGAGACCGCGTGGCGAGATTCACGAAAAGGGTCTTCTCCACCGAGCGGTTCACATCTTTCTCCTGAACCGAACGGGCGGTGAGATTTATCTGCAAAAGCGATCTCATTTGAAGGACACTCATGCTGGCAAATGGGATAGCAGCGCATCAGGTCATGTTGATCCCGGTGAAAGCTACTACGATTGTGCGCTCCGGGAAATGTGGGAGGAAGTCTGGGTAAAGCCGAAGGATGAGGTCAAGCGTGTCGCTCGAATCGAGGCTTCAGCTGATACCGATCAGGAATTCATTGAGGTGTTCGTCGCTGAAGTGAAAGGAAGCATTCGCGTGCATGGGAAAGAGGTCGACTGTGGTCGCTTTTTCCCAGTCGAAATGGTTGAGCGTTGGATTGAAGATCGACCGCAGGATTTTGCGACAGGATTTCGAACGTGCTTCAGAGCTTGGCGGGAGGGGTGATTTCATGACGAGCGGATTCAAACATGTGGTCTCACTTTTTCTCCTTCTGTCATTTGCAAAAGTTGGAGCGACAGATGGTGCTGCAGCCCGCGAACTCATCGTCAGCCATTCGGATGAGAGCGGAGTGCTCCAGCTTTATCGTATGAAGGAAGATGGATCGGAGCGAACGCAACTGACTCAATCGGAGCATGGAGCTCGAATGCCTGCCATTTCACCGGATGCAAAAAAGATCGTCTACGTCGAGCAGATTAATTACGGACTTGTTTTGCGTCTTTCAGCAATTGATGGAAAAGACGCCAAGTCTTTGACTGAAACTGGACGGAATCTTGTTCCATCCTGGCTGCCCGATTCCAAACATGTCGTCTGGATGAAAACGAAGGGTGGTAAAGACCCGAGCCACAACAGCGAAATACATCTCATGAATACAGAGACGGGAGAATCGCGAAGGCTTTTCACCGATCCCGAGCAGCTTCAATTTAGCAATGCGATGCCGGTGGTTTCTCCCACAGGTGATCAGATTGCATTTGTTTCGAACCGTAGCGGGCACATGCGAATCTGGGTGAGTCGTCTTGATGGGAGTGAAGCCCGAATCGTTTCGCCTCCCGAGTTTGATATCCATGAAGAACTGAATCTTGCAATCGAGCAAAAGGTGCCCGCGTGGTCACCGGATGGGAAGTGGATTGCCCACTGGGAAGGTGTCGAAATGGTTCACATGAGCAAGTTCACCGGAGTGGAGAATCGGGAGCGCGATCAGAAGATTGCAGCTACTTTTCACGTATGGGTCGCCAGAGCTGACGGTTCGAACCGCCGAAAATCAGGGCGAGGTGATGACCCCACCTGGTCTCCGGATGGCTTTGTCACGCGAGCTTTTCCGGATCAAAAACGTGGAGGTCCCAAGATCATGGTCGAGATGAAGGACGAGCCAAAGGAATTGCCGCTCGTTCCACCAAGACGACACTTTGGAAGGTTTGACTGGATTCCTGATCCTTAGAAATTATGCCCAACCCCATTCGCCCCTGGTATTGGCCGGAGAAAGGACAACCAGAACGCACGGAGCCTTTCACTTGGATTGTAGACGGAGTCATCGCGGCGTCGTGGTGGCCCGATCCGTATGTGTTTGAAATCTACGAAGAGAAAAATGTCCGGGCGATCGTCAATTGCTGCGAGTTCGATAATCGCCAGGATGTGCCGAGTCAGTTTTCCTACTATCACATCAACGTTCCGGACTATGGAGTTCCAACCGAATCGCAGATCGAGACCTTTGTCGATTTGATGGATGATCACCACCAAAAGAACGAAGCTGTCGTTGTCCATTGTGTCGCGGGTTGCGGGCGTACCGGTCAGTTCATTATCGCGTGGTGTGCCAAGGCTGGATTTATCCCTGAAGGCAACAATCCCGTCGATTGGATCCGGGAGCGAAGAAAGTGCTGCCTGGAAACAGGTGCGCAGATGGAGTGCGCGAGGAGACTGACGAAGCAATATAGAAAGTCGTAGATTAGGCCGGGATCTTGAGAGTATCGAGATGGTCCCGGATCAATCGTCTCTCCGATTCATGAAATCGATGAAATGGCGCGGCCATGAAGTCATCACACAAACCGAGTATCGAGAGCGCACACTTGATTCCCTTGATGATCGCCGAGCCATGCTGCCCGACAGTGTAGAGCGATTGCGACAATGCGAGGACCTGGCAGCTTAATTCCCGAGATTTCTCTATATCTCCAGCGGCGGCTGCTTCATACAGATCTGCATAGAGCCGAGGGTGAAGATTTGCTCCACCATTGACCCCGCCATGGCCGCCCAGTAATACGGTTTCAGCGAGCAGTTCTTCCGGACCAACTAGGAGCGACCAGTCCGGTCGACGTTCTTCGGCAAGGCGTTGCATTTTTCGGAAGTAGACGAGATCACCGGAGCTGTCTTTCAGCCCGATGATCGAATCCTGCTCCATCGCCCATGTCACCAAGTCTCCGGAAAAAGAGGTCTTTGTCAGGGGTGGTATATTGTAGAGCATCAGGGGGAGGGGGAGACCGGGAAGTAATTGCTGAATGTATTCGCGCAGTTCCGGTTGGCCGGCCGGAAAGTAGAAGGGGGCGGAGGTGACAACGGCTTCGACACCGCTATCCGCTGCGTGCCTGGCAAGGTGCGCTGACTCGACAAGGGAGGTGTCTGTAATTCCAACAAGAACTGGGATTCGACCGTCGACGATTCGGCAGGTTTCCTCAATGACTTCGCGTCGAAGGCGATAGCTCAAGCTGGGCGCTTCACCGGTGGTTCCCAGCGCGAAGATCCCTGCGACGCCGCCATCGATCATTCGCTCGATGAGTCGCTCGAGTCCCTCGCAGTCTAGCGTATCCCGCTCCATCAGCGGGGTAATCATGGGTGGAATGATGCCCGTGTATTTGGGTGTCATACGCTTTCTTTAGGAGGAGAAACCAGTCGACTCACAAGCAAGCCAACGAGGAAAATCGTGAGCGTGCCGACGACGATAGTGAGATTGCCGTGGAGTGCAGGGCGGATTGATTCCGGTAGCCAGGGCGCGCTCATCCAGAAAATCAGGAGGACTCCAATCGACACTGCGGTTGCGGCGGCGACGTTGTGAGCTTTCTTGACGATGAGGCCGAGCAGGAAGAGACCGAGGATGCCGCCCGAGAAGATGGATGAGATTTTCCACCAGGCGTCGAGCGCACTCTGGACGCGCGTCATGGCGAGAGCTGCTCCTGTTCCAATGATGCCAAAAGCAATTGTCGCACCGTGCAGCACCTTCATTCCTGTGGCCTCGGATGGTTCCGAATTGCTGAAGCGTTTCACAATATCACACCAGGTCAGAGTCGCAGATCCGTTTAATGAGGAGTCGACCGAGCTCATCGCTGCAGCGAGGACTGCGGCGATGAGGATTCCGGTAATGCCGGTTGGCAATTCCGTTGCGATGAAGTGGGGGAAAACCTTGTCGCCTTTCCCTATCGTATCGGGGAGTAGATCAGGCTGTGCCTCGTAAAAGGCAAAGAGCCCCGTTCCCGCGAGAAAAAGGAGAGCCGAAATCGGAATATAAAGCAGAGCGCCGAGCCAGACGCTCTTCTTCGCAGCCGTTTCGCTCTCGGCTGTCGCGTAGCGCTGGACGTAGCTCTGGTCTATTCCGAAGTTCTGCAGATTGATGAAGAGGCCAAAAATCAGAATGACCCAGAAGGTCGGGGCATTTAGCGAGGCCCCGAAACTCCCCAGCGAAAACTTGTCTGCCTCGTTGGCGATGCTGAAAACCTGGCCAGCCCCCTCAGGCATCCCGGTAAAAATGACTCCGAGGCAGAGAAAGATTCCTAACGTGAGCACAATACTCTGAATCACGTCAGTCCAGATCACGGCTTCGATTCCTCCGATGAGCGTATAGATCGTAACGAGAATGCCGGTCACAATGATGATCGTGAAAACGCTCCATCCTGTCAGCGGAGCAAGGGCAAGAGCGACGAGATAGAGAATCGTGCCGACGCGCCCCATTTGAGTCAAAAGATAGCAGACGACCGCGTAGACTCTCGCCCACGGACCGAATCGTTCTTCGAGGTGAGTGTAGGCGGAGACTTGTCCCGCTTTACGAAAGAAGGGGACAAAGAAGCGAGTCGCGATCCACGCCGCAATTGGCAGCGAGAGTCCAAAGACAAATGGATTCCAGTTGTCGTCGAAGGCTTTTCCCGGATTCGCGAGAAAGCTGATGCTGCTGACAAAGGTGCCAAAAATGGATAGCCCGACAGCCCATCCGGGAAGGGCTCCTCCTGCGGCCATGAAGCCATCTGTTGTCTTGGAACGTTTTGCGAGCCAGACGCCAAGTCCGACGACTACGATGAGGTAGACGACGAGAACGATGAAGTCCGGGGTTTTCATGAAAAGATCAGCTTCCCTCATAAGTATATTGTTGGTGCAAAACGGGGGCCAGCTCTGCGATGACATCGGAGTGCTCGCCAGCGACATTAGCCGTTTCGTGAGGATCGTTCGTATGATCGTAGAGTTCGCGAAAATCCACTTTGCCTGTCTCGATGTTTTTCCACTCCGTGTAGCGCCACTTCAGGGTTCGGACTGAGTAGCCCCAGTGGGTCGCTTTGGCTTTCCCGTAGAAGGGATGTTGATGCTGGGTGAAGGCATGATCCTTCGAGCCTGCAAATGTATCCTCAAGCAGAGGGGCGAGGCTCACGCCATGTTGCCCTTCGGGCGTAGGAACGCCAGCCAGTTCAGTGAGAGTGGGAATGAGATCGACCAACTCAGCCAGCGAGTTGAGAGATAGGGCGGTCGAGTTTTCCTTTGAGGTGTCCGAAATAATGAGGGGAACACGCGCATCGAGTTCAAAGTTTGACGTCTTTCCCCAGAGCTGATGTTCTCCGATATGAAAGCCGTGGTCGGAGGTGAAAACGACGATGGTGTCCTTTTCGAGCTTGGCCGCTTTCAAGGCATCGAGAAGGGCGCCGACCTGGGCGTCGAGAAAGCTGATCGATGCGTAGTAGCCGTGGCGAAGGCGTTTCGTAAGGTCTTCGTCGAGTGGCCCATCAGGGACGAGGCCATATCCGTGAACTTCGCGGTTGGGATGCAGAGCGATTACCGGAACATTGGTAGGCGGATCGATCGGTTGGGGATGTGTGATTTTGTCTGGATCGTAGAGGTCCCAGTATTTCTTCGGGGCAACAAAAGGGAGGTGCGGGCGCCAGTAGCCAACAGCGAGAAAAAACGGTTTTCCTTTTTCCTCCATTCGGGAGATGGCTTCGACGGCGCGTTCGGTGATGCGACCATCGCGGTAAGCGGTGTCCGGGACTTCGTAGTTCTCGAAGACGGGTGCCTTGTATTTCGGCGGATTGGATCCCTTCGGCATCTGGCTGAAGACGGTGTCTGCAGCGTGGGTTCCCTCGAACAGATACTCGTCAACCGACCACGACTGTCTATCCTGCGTCTCACCCATGTTGTGAAAGATTTTCCCGATACACTGCGAAAAGTAACCGTCGTTGAGGAAAGCCTGTGGGAGTGTTATGGCGTCGGGCAGTGCGGTGCGAAATGATTTTCGGAGATCGTCGACGCCCGTCGCATCCGGATAGCGGCCGGTCAGGAACGATGATCGGGACGGATTGCAGACAGCTTGCTGGCAGTAGGCATTGAGAAAGGTGGTGCCTCGTTTTGCGAGTCGATCGAGATTCGGTGTGATTGCGTTAGGATCACCATAGGGGCTGATCGCGCAATTGAGGTCATCGGCTACGATGATTAAAACGTTCTTTTTTTCAGAGCCGGATACGATAACGGATAAGAAGAGAAGAAGAAGGCAAAGAAGATGTCTCATTGCTGGTAATCAGGATTGGGAATGGGCATGCGCGCGTCGACAGAGTTCAGATAGCGTTTCAGTTCGTCACGAAGTCGGTTCGCGACGTCCAGTTGAGAGGATGCAAGATTGCGGGATTCGGTGAAGTCTTTTTCCAAGTCGTATAATTCGACACGATCGCTTTCCTGAAACCAGAGCAGCTTCCAGTTTCCTTTGCGTATCGCAGAGTGCGGTTTCGTCTTGCTTGTCTCACTGTCGTCGACGCCGATCTCATCAATGCGTTCGGAGTATTTCTTTTCGGGGTGGTAGTAAGGAAAGTGCCAGACCATGGAGCGGTCTGGCAGTTCGCTGCCTTCGCGGAGGTGAGAAAGGAGGGAGACTCCGTCACGAGCCGATTTTGCATTGGTTCCAGCTAACTCAGCGAAAGTAGGAAAGAGGTCGGGCGACCAGACTGCTGTTTCATTCAACGAGCCGGGTTCGACGACATTTGGCCACCGGACAAGAAAGGGGACTCGAATTCCTCCTTCGTAGAGGTTCCACTTGCTGCCGCGCAAGGGCGCGTTGCCTGCGTAGTTCGGATGGCCGCCGTTGTCCGAAGTGAAAACAACGAGAGTCGACTCGGCCTTTCCAGCCTCTTCCAATGCGTCGAGCAGTTCGCCTACGTGGTGGTCGAGAGTCGTCACCATGGCCCCATAGTGCGCGAGCTTTTCGCGGCGGGGATCCCTCTCCGGAAAAGAGTTCAGGTAACGATTGTAAAGCCAGCGCACGCGGGTTTGGTTTGGGTCGTGCACGAAAAAGTGCGAGACCATCAGAAAAAATGGGGCGTCGCGATCTGCTTTCAGGAAATCGATCGCGTGCTGGGTCATCGCATCATCCGGGTAGGTGTCTTCGGGCAGATCGAGAAACTTGCGGGCATCAGTTCCTTTTCTCCAGTAGCTGTAGGGGTGGCTGCCGAAATCTTCGATCGCCTTTTGGAATCCCTGCTTTTTCGGGCCGTGAGTGGGGCTCCAGCCGAGGTAGCCCTGGTAGTGTGCATTGAGATGCCACTTTCCGAAAAAGCCGGTCTCGTATACTTGCTCGGAAAGAGCCTCGGGAATGGTTCGGGATTCAAGTTTGAGGTCAATCGTGAACGGTGGAGCCCGCAGGGGAGCAGGGACGTTCTGGTATCCTGCTTTGTCCTTTACGACGAACTCGAATCCGTTTCGGGCCGTGGAATTGCCAGTGAGAAGAGCGGCGCGGGATGCGGAGCAAATCGGCGCGGCGGCGTAGGCTTGCGTAAACCGCATGCCCTGCTTCGCGAGCCGGTCGAGGTTTGGAGTGTCAAATCGCTTGCTCCCATAGCACCCCAAATCCGACCAACTCAGATCGTCCGCAAAAATGAGGAGAATGTCAGGCTTTTCAGCGCCGTCGGACGAGACGGCAAAAGCCAGGGCAGCAAGAAAGCACAAAGCCTGGCTGCGAGCGGCGACGAGGTAGGGCATCACTTATCAAAAGATGAGATGTCAGACGTTTCAATCTTCGCTGGATCAATGACGACGTGTTTCACCTTTGTCCGTCTCCAGGTGTAGGTCATGTGGACGAGGCCGTCGTTGGTCTGGATCATGGCGGGGTAAGAGTATTCGCCGTCTTTTTGATTTTCGATGAATGTGACGGCCTTCCAGTTTTTCCCGTCGTCACTGATTGCGAGATTCAGTTTGTTGCGTTTTCCCCAGCCATCTTTGCGGTCACCGCCGATGTGATTGTAGAGCAGGAGGTGTCTTCCGTCTCTCAGTGTGAGCGCTTCAATGCCCGAATTGTTGTTCGGAAAATTCGACTCGGCCAGCTCCGTCCAAGTCTTTCCGTTGTCATCAGAGAAGGCCTGGATGATACGCTCGTTTTTCGAGCGGAACATGGATTGTAACCTGTTAGGTCCGAGGCGTAACAGGGTTGGCTGGATGACTTGATAGGGTTGAGTCTCGGGTTCGGATCGATGCCAGGATTTTCCGAGTTCGGGATGTTCGAGATCGAGCAGTCGCTCGTAGTGAAAACGCCAGTCATGATCGTGCTCGGTTGAGGAAGGGCATAACAGCGTGCCGTCTGCGAGGAGATACGGTTTTCCCCGAACTGGTCCATCTATGCCTTCGGGAAGGCGACGGCGATCACGGAAGGACCGGCCGAAATCGTAGCTGTGGACCATTTCTCCCCACCAGGCGCCTGGGTTCGGGCCGACTTTAAAAAACAGCATAGTCGGTAAATCTCCGGGGGGCTGAAAGAGAACGGGGTTCCAGCAGGGGTGACGTTTGCCTTCGTGTTGAATGCCGTTGGCGACTTCTTTCGGGCTGCTCCATCCGCTGCCATCGTTGTAGCTTGTCCAGATTCCAACATCGGGATTCTTTTCCTTGGTTCCACCAAACCAGGCGGAGACGAGACCTCGTGGGGTTTCGCAGATCGTGGAAGCGTGGCACTGGGGAAAGGACGCTTTCTCGTAGATGAATTCCTCCTTCACCAATCCGGGGAAGCGTAGCTTTTCCGATGCCTTCGCTTTCCGGGCATTGATCTGATCGCCGGAGTAGGGAATGCAGTCGTCGTGCTTGATGAAGTAGATGCGTCCGTTCTCGGCACCGACGACGAGGTCAGGTTTGCCATCCTTGTTGAAGTCGCATGCAGTTGGGCTGGAGGTGTGTCCTGCGACGTTTCTCTTCGCGAGATTACCGACTTTTTTCAGGACCACTTTTCCGTCACGATCTTCGCAGTTGCGATACCAGATAGCATTCTCGGAATTGACGAGAACATCGAGGCGGCCGTCACCGTCCCAGTCCACGACGTCGAGTTTGTAGCGCCCGCTCCGGCCGGCGCTGCGATTGTTGAGTTGGATGGGATTGTTGTCTTCGTCGACGAAGATGCGGGTGTCTTCCGTGGCCCGGCTCTGGCAGGTGAGGTATCCCTCCTGATCAAGAATGACGAGGTCGAGTTTTCCATCGCCGTCGAAGTCAGTTGCGAGAGGGGTGGTGCGCCATTGGGTCTGCAGGTTTTCCGCTTTGGTCTGCCACCAATACCATTTTGGCGGAGCTTCCTTTGTCCAGAAGGAAAGGGGTTGTTCGACGAGGCCTGTTTCGGTGTTTCGAAGAAGTTGGATGCGGGGCCAGATCGAGTTGTAGAGAATGTCATCTCTGCCGTCGCCGTCCCAATCGGCAACGGATAGTGTGGTGTATCCCCATTTCGCTTCGGCAGGTCCCTGGATAGATCCATTTGGTCCGGCGAGCACGCGAAACTCTTTGCCATCGGCTTCAATGAGTTCAGGCGCGCTCCACTTGCTGCCCTTCCCGTCGAGGTTGGTGAAGATGGCGATGTTTCCTGCCGTGTTTCCGACGACCAGATCTTCGTCGCCGTCGTTATCCCAATCGTGAGCATATGGCGTTGCGAGAGCACCGAATTTCAGGGTATCGGCTTCCTGCTGGAAGTAGACGGGCTGTTTGAAAACAGGGATGCCGCTGCGTGTTTCGCCGGTGTGTTCGATAAAGGCAACGCGTCCGTCTTCGTCTCCGACGATGAGATCCTGATCGCCGTCCTGATCCCAGTCGATCGCGGTGGGGGTAATCATCTGAAGGTGCATTACGAGAGCGTTCCCGTCATTGCCCTTGAGCTTGAATCCGGTCGCGTATTCCGGCTTTTCACGTGTTCCGATGTTTTTGAAGTAGGTGAAGCCATCGAGAAACTCCCCGCAGAGAAGGTCGAGATCACCGTCTCCATCAAAGTCGGCGAAGTTCGGGCTCGGCCAGCCATAGACATCGACAGGCGAACCGCCTGCGAGCACTTTGGCGGGTTTGTCTGAATATTTTCCGTTTTCATTTTCGATCAGGTAGACCCAACCGTGAAGCGGACCATTCATCCAGCGCCCTTCCGAGTCGTATGCCTGATCCCAGACGTAGTCGCTCCAGTCGCCGATGCCGACGACGAGGTCCTGATCACCGTCGCCTTCCCAATCGACATAGCGCCACATGCGGGCGCGGGTGTTGCCGGGATGAAAACGCGCTTTCGGGTAAATTACTTTTCCGCCTTTCCCGGCACCAGTTTTCCGAAAGTCGGGAAATTCCAGGTTTTCCCGCAGCACGATTGGTTTGCCGCCGACAAAGCTGACCTGAACGTTGTGCCCGGTTGGCCCGAGATACACTGCCGGTTTGAAAACGGGCATTTTCACTTTTGGATCCTGGGTCGGATTTTCAAAGTAGTAGAAGCCGTTAGTTGGTTTATCAGGGCCAGAAACGACAAGGTCGAGGTCGCCGTCGCCATCGAAGTCCATCGGCAGCGGCCAGGCCCAAAGCCCCACTCCGAGATCAACTTCGAGTCCGGGGTTGTTGTATTTCAACGGTCGGAGTTTCCAGTCTTCTTCCGCCGCGAGCAGGGATGGTGCGAGTAGCGTGAGTGCGATCAGTGCTATTTTCATGGTTCTACAAAAGGGGGATTTTAAAATCTATTCAGTCCACCAACGATCAGAAGAATTGCCGTCGGTTTCGTCGAGGGTAAGTTCAAGAGAATTGCGGATGTGGCGTTGCATCGCTTCGCGGGCGGCAGAGCCATCGCCCTTGCGCACAGCCGATTCGATTGTGCTGTGTTCCGAAAGGGTCGTATCGAGAATTTCCTGAGAGAAGCTGTGCCGGTCGGCCTGAAAAATACGGGTCAGGATATGGGAATCGCCGACAACTTTCAGCATGCGTCGGTTGCGGGATGCCTCGATGATCGTCATGTGAAAAGAGAGGTCGAGTGCGTGAAACTTTTTGGCAATCGCCTTGCCGGCTTTTGTCTTTCCTGAATTGCGAACTTCTTCGGTCAAAACACGAGACTGCTCGAGATTTTCCTTCAACTCGGAGAGTTGGCGATCTCCAATTCGCTCTGCGGCCCGAGCTGCGGCGTAGGATTCGAGAGCCTCCCGAAGTTCGTAGAGCTCGATTGCTTCGTCGCGAGTCAACTCCCGCACAACTGCACCGAGTTGGGGAACAAGTTCGACAAAGCCCTCGCTCGCGAGTTGCCCGACCGCCTCTCGAACTGGCGTGGCGCTGATTCCGATTTCTTTCCCGATCGTGCCGTAAAAGAGTCGCGCCCCGGGCGCAACGCTTCCATCGAGCAACTTCTTTCGGATGTGCCGGTAAGCACGCTGGGAGTGATTCGAAGACATCGGTTTCGTGATTAACGTATATAGCTCTATAGAGCTATGTGGAATGCGCGCAATTGTAAATCAGTTGAAAGGGCGCAATCACGCAGGATCGTAGTCCTGATATGAAAAGAGTTTTCGTTGTTGCCTTGATCGTATTCGTCCTGACGATCCGGGCGGAGGAGAAAGCGACTCCTCAATTCTTTCCGGGGGGCGATACGGAAATTTCCGGGTCAGCAGATGATCGTGCGCAGCAGGCCGTTCAAAAATGGACAGAGCAGGAAGCGTGGGAAGAGAAGGACCCAACGAAGGAGCCATTCTTCTGGGATTTTTCCAAGGTGGGTCGCCCGGTATTCCTTCGGGTGATCAAGAAGAGCAATCGGGATGGGGGGCTTGAGGTGTGGCTGGAGGAGCCAAAGTCGAAGAAATTTGAGCTCTATAAAACTTATCGAATTGCCTATTTCAGTGGTGCGTTGGGTCCGAAGATACAGCAGGGAGATGGTCAGGCTCCCGAGGGATTCTATTTCGTTTCCAGGGGGAGGATGAATCCCAAAAGCAGTTTTCACCTTTCGATGGACATCGGTTATCCGAATGAATACGACAGGCACTACGGGCGGACCGGAGACTACCTGATGATCCACGGGAATTCGGTATCGGTCGGTTGTTTTGCGATGACCGATCTATCCATTGAGCAGATCTACACCTTGGTCGATGCGGCGTTAAGAAACGGGCAGAAGGTTGTGCGCGTTCACTGTTTTCCCTTCGCCATGACCGGAGAGAACCTAAGAGACCATTCGGAGAACGAACACATCGAGTTCTGGCGCAATCTCCAGGATGGTTGGGATTGGTTTGAAGAGAAGAAACGTCCCCCGAACGTGACAGTGGAGGAGGGGGAATACGTCTTCAGTGAGAGTTGACCGCAACTCCTATTTTGCACTTTGACTCAGCTCACTTGCTTGAGCTCAACCCGTCTTCTGCCACGAGTCGCATTTTTCTCCCAACTCCGAATCATGACAACGTGGGTCTTGATCAAGCTCACCGCCTGCGCCCGGATACCGGGATCAGGATCGTGGCGCTTGCTCCACTGTTGTTTGATAATCTGTCTTGCCAATTCAGCCATCGGGTTGGTCAGTTGAGTGGTCGTTCAACGGGACTTACTCCTACGTTTGTTCTGAAATGTTCTTTCGTGACTGCTTTTGAGGAAATCAGGTGGTGAATTTCAGGTTCCAGAGTGAGACGCGGGGATTTTCTGAGTTATGCCGGAAAAATTATCCGCGATAGGGTGATCAAGCCGCCAGTTTGCCACCGAACTGTTCGATACCGCCCCAGTGACTGTCGAGTTTCTTGCTAAGTGACTGCTTGGCTCGATGGGTCAGGACCCACAGGTTGGCCTTGGAGATTCCCAGCTCGCGAGTGATATCTTTGGTTAAGTGCCCTTGCCTTTCTCTCATGCGAAACGCCTTTCCCATCTTTTCAGGGAGTCCATCTACGGCCTCTTCCAGTTCGGCGAGAAACTCATTTCTCTCGCTCTCCGCCTCAGGGCGATGAACGAGGCGCAAGTCTGGCTGTCGATCAATCCAGGCGGTGGATTCTCCTTCTTCTGTAGAGGAATCGAGGTCGGTTGTCAGCACTGACGGGCGACGCCCGATGCGGCGATAGTGATCGATGACTTTGTTGCGGAGAATTCCCGTGAGCCATGTCCGCTCGTTGCAGTCGCCTCGGAATTTTTCGTGGGCGCTTCATCCGGAAAGGAAAGTGTCCTGAACCAGATCCTCAGCTGTGCCGTAGTCAGAGACCCGTTGCAGTGCGAATCGAATCAGGTAGTCGCGATAGGCGACATTCCAGTTCTCGGGATTCAGGCTATTGGTATTCATGACGTGCTGTTTAGTTAACAGAACGTTATGTCTGTTGTTTTGGATTAAAAAAAGATTTTAGTATTTAAGCAGTGTGATGGCGGCGTTGCGCGCCTTATGGTTTGGCCAGAGATCACGCAGGTTTTGCGCTTCGGTGGCCGCACCGGAGAAAAGAATGAAAATCTGGTCGCCGAGTTCGGCATTGATCTTGCGATCGGAATCCTGCTGTTCACGAAGCTGGCGAAAGAAGTCACGCAGAGATGCCTTGTGGTCTTCGATTTGCTTGCGAATCCCACCGCATCCTTAACCAGAAACGGCTCCGGTATTTGAGTAGGGGCATCCACGAAAGTTGCTTTCCTTCATAAACCGCGCCATGTGATCGAAATAGACACGGAGTTATTCGCTTGGGCTGCAATCTGTCACCAGCAATTCAGCCCGGGAATCTTCCGAGCGATCGTGAACGCTTTGCAGCCATGCCTCGCAGAGAACTTCCTTTGAGGAATAGTGCTGGTAAAAACTCGCTTTTGCTGTCTCGGCTTTCTCGATGATCTCGTTGATTCCGACTTCGGAATAGCCGCGCTCATGAAACAGCTTGGAAGCGGTCTCCAGAATGCGTTCTTTGGCATTTGGTTTCCTCATCGTGGGGTTAAGATGTAAAGACAGACCTGTCTGTGAAGAAATTTTCACGACATTTCCCCCGGGGATGGGCTGGAGCTAAGAGTTTTACAAGGATTTTTTGCCGGATCTTTTTGGCGCGGCCGGGGCAAGCAAGGAGCAATTTCCGTTATTCAAAGTCAAAACAGGCCACACTTTCCTTCGTCCGAAGGAACAAATCACTCCCGACCAGCGCTGGCGATGCGCAATACAGTGCTCCCACCTTGGCACGGCCCAGCGAGCGATACTCTGCTGGATCTGCCGAAATGATGTGAGCAAATCCACCACGGTTTTCGTACACGAGCAGCTTGTCGTTCACGACGAGAGGCGATGAAATAGAGGAGGAGGCCTTACGCTCCCATTTGATTTCGCCGCTTTTGAGTTCGATGCAGAGGTGGCGATCGCTGCCCAGGTGATAGACGTGGCCGTTGTGAATTACCGGGCTGGAGCCGTAACGGCGAGCGAGGAAATCTTTGACCCAGAGCTGCTTGGGGCCTTCTGCGGTGAGTTGATAGGCGATCAGGTTTTTTCCTTCGACCTTACTGGATACAATGACGTGATCGCCATTCACGACCGGAGTACCATCGCCTCCTCCATCAACCGCCCAGGTTGTCGCCCCGGTCTCTACGTCGACCCCGATGAGTTGCTTGGAGGAATTGCAAAGAACGATCCCATTCCAGATCGCGGGGGATTGGTTCGAGCCTTTTACTTCCTTGTTCGTCCAGACTTCTTCGCCGGTAGCGGCGTCGAATGCGGTTAGCAGGTTCTGTTGCAGGAAAACTTTTCCGCCGCTCACCAAGGGCGATGAGGCGGGTCCCTTGCGTCCCGTGAGGGGAGACCTCCAGACCTCTTTGCCATTGATAGCGTCGACACAATAGAGATGTTCGCTGAGTGCGGCGTAGATTTTTCCATCGACCATAGCCGGAGTGCTTGAGGAGCCGCGTCCGCTCGGGTAGCCGGGAACGTGGAAGCGCCATGTTTCTTCGCCCGTTTCGGCATCGAGGCTGAGAACGACATCGTCGGCGACTTTCTTGGTATTGGGAACGGCAGCGATGACCTGATCGGCGACGCCTTCATCAAGTTCCTGTGCGCGCACCCATTCTTCCATTTCCGCCTGATTCGCGAACTCTTTCGGTGCTTTGCGGAGCGTATCAAAGTCTTTGAGGGAAATGGCAGCCTTCCCCTTTTTGAAACGACTGATGATCCACGATCCGAGGCTCAGTTGTGTTTTCGGGTCAATATAGTCCTCGACCCACTTCTGCGCCCACTCGTCGAGAGCCGTGCCGCGGAGTCTACGGCTCAGGTTTATGCGATCGGTTTCCATCTTTGTCCGAATTTCTTCGGGGAGCGAAGAGGTGCCGCGATAACCGAGCTTGGAGAGAACGTCGCCGTTGATAGCGCGAGTTTCGGTGGGTTCATCACGATGCCAGACGACGGAAAGAAACACGTTTCCGTCCGATCCAATGACACTTCCATGGCCTCCATAGTGATCGCTTGGAACTCCGGTGAACTCCCACTTTTTGGTTGGAACATAGTCCTCTGGAAGAACATCGGGCAGCTTGGCATCAGCAGAGGCGACTCCGTTGCGATCGGGGCCGCGCCATTGTGGCCAGTCGGCAACGGCCGAAATGGGTGTGGCGAAAAAAAGGCAGGCAATCAATGTGGTTTTCATGGGCTTTCGGTGGATGGTGATTTTCACTGTAGCCTGTCTCGGGCCGCAATCATTAGCGTTATGATGTCCTGCCGAAAGATAGCGACGAGCGGCGTATTCTTGGGTAACTTCACCTGTGAAATCGAGTCCGAAAGTTGTTTATATCACCGCAGGAGCAGGTGGCATGTATTGTGGAAGCTGCATCCGCGACAACTCGCTAGTTTCCGGTTTGGAAGAACTCGGTTGGGACACTTTGCTGCTTCCGCTCTACACACCCATTCGCACGGACGAAGAGGATCACTCTGTCGACCAGGTATTTTTCGGGGGAATCAATGTCTACCTGCAGCAGAAGATTCCGCTCTTTCGGCATCTACCGAATTTCCTCGATCGCTGGCTTGATAATCCCAAACTGATCAAGCGCGTTGCGTCAAAATCGATTTCCGTCAGTGCCGCAGATCTCGGCGCGATGACTCTCTCAATGGTAAAAGGGGAGCATGGCTACCAGAAAAAGGAAGTCGGGCGACTCGTCCATTGGCTGAAAGAAGTGGTGAAGCCTGATCTGATCTGTCTGACCAATCTACTCGTCGGGGGCTGCATTCCCGCTTTGAAACGAGAACTCGGAGTTCCTGTCCTGGTGACCCTGCAGGGGGATGATGTATTTCTCGATGAACTCCAGGAACCGTGGCGGGAGCAGGTGCTCGCAGAGATGAAGCAACTGGCTGCTGCGGCCGACGGCTTTTTGACATTCTCCAATTTCTACCAGAGCCGGATGAGTGAGATTCTCGACATTCCCGCCGAGAAGTTTTCTCTAACGCCTCTGGGTGTTCACGGTGCTGAGTTCGCGACCGTGCGCGAGAAAAGGGCAAAGCGGGAATCCGGACAAACGATCGGGTATTTTGCGCGGCTCGCGCCGGAAAAGGGGTTCGATGTTATGGTAGATGCTTTCATTGAACTGGCTCCGAGATTCCCAGAAGCGACTTTACGCGTCGCGGGATGGCTTTCTGAAAAAGATAACGACTTTTATGCCGAGCAGCTCGCCAAAATTGAATCAGTTGGTTTGAACGATCGCTTCACTCACGTCGAAGCTCCCGACGGAGAGGCGAAGCTCGATTTTCTGAGCGAACTTGATGCCTTCAGTGTTCCGGCTCGATTCGTCGAACCGAAAGGGCTCTATGCCTTGGAGGCAATCGCCTGTGGTATACCTTTTGTCGCTCCGGACCGCGGAATTTTTCCCGAACTGGTTGGGCAATGCGGGGCGGGTGTTCTTTGTGAACCGGAGAATCCCAAATCTCTAGCTGACTCGCTTGGGAAACTTCTCGAAGATCGGGAGGGCGCAGGAAGGATGGCAGAAAACGGGTTCGAGTGGTTCCAGGAAAACGGATCCCGGGAGGCCATGGCAAAAGCGACGGCAGAAGTGTTTGAGAGAGTGCTCGCGAACGACTGACTCCATTTCAATTGCCAGATATTGCTCTTTCCCGACCGTTTCTTGAATCCGTATGGGAAATCCGATCAATTTTCTAGGCGTCTTCGCTGATAGGATGGTAAAACTTCTCCTCGACGTTTTGCAGTAGCTCTTCCTATAATGCGTTTGACCTTTCCGTTTCAGGGACTCGATCAGCGCCTCACCGGAGTCGAGACTGCGCGGGTGGTGAAAGACATCCTCGCCTAACCGGGTTCGGTCCGCGATCAAATGGGTGGAGTGTCACCCCTTCCGATACTGAAGCGGTGTTACGCCCATATGTTTTCGGAAATGCTGAGTGAAGGAACTCTGATCACAGAATCCGTAGTCGAGTGCGATTTCGCTGATCTGTTTCTCGGTGGAACGAAGGTCTTCGCAGGCTGCCTGGATCCTGGTTTTGATGAGAAAGGTGCGCGGGTTGGTGCCGAACACCTCCCGGAAGCGGCGGTTGAACTGCCGGACTGACATGCCGGTTTGTTTGGCGAGTTCAGCCATGCTGACGGACTCATGGAAGTGTTCCCGTATGTAGTTCACGGCGCGGTCGAGTTGCATGTGGGGAGTCAGGGCCGAGCGACGACCGCTGTAACTCTGGACGGTTCCCATCACGCCAATGACGGATCCGTCGCGCCCGAAGACGGGGAATTTGTTTGTGAAATACCAGTCGGGAAGTCCCTGTCGGTTGAAGAACAGTTCGACGATTTTCAGCATCGGCTTCGCTGTGGCAACAACCGTTTCATCATCCTGCCGAAATTTCTGAGCGAGCTGGATCGGGAAAAAATCGAAGTCGTTTTTCCCGATCATCTGGGACTCGCTGTCACAGCCCAGTCGCTTCCAGAACGCTCGATTCGCAGCCGCGAACCGGAAGTCTCGATCTTTTACGAAGAAGGAAACGCCTGGTAACTGGTCGAACAGCACTTCGAAATGTGTCTCCGGCGATATTTGCCGGAGGAAATCCGATTTCAGCTTGCGTGGGGTGTCCTGCATCTTGTTTCGCTACGATACACGAGGCCGAAACAGCACAAAATGGAAAATGCGATTCTGTGGGAAGGGACGCGAATGAGCTTCGCTATCACGAATGGAAAAGAATTAACGCGAATGGCTACGATTAGATTCGTGCTAATTCGATTCGATTCCTTCTCATTCGCGTTGAATCCGACAGGCAAAAAAAGATTAATCCTTCAACTTCAGCACCTGCACCGCATCGATGTGAACATTCCCATCAGCACCCTCTGCTGAGAAGACGACCGATCCCGGTTTGTCAGCGGAGAACTTGTGGACACCGAGGCCGAAGAACCCTTTGTCGAGCGGTGGCGCGATTTGCTGGTTCACCATTGTCGTCTTTTCTTCATCAGCGTTTACAACGGTCACTTTTGTCTTGCTCGAACGATTGGGATGGGGTTGGTGAGAAACGCGCACTTCGTAGTCTCCGTCTGTGGGAACGGTAAAATTGAAACGGGCGATTCCTCCGGAATTGGCTCCGATGTAATGATAGCCATCCTCGATGTAGTTTTTCAGACCTGATCCCTCTCTCCAATCGCCGGTGAGTTCCGCCTTCGTGTCATCAACGACAATGCCGGAGAGCTGATTCATCGGAATCCAATCCAGTTCGGGCATGCCCATGTCGGGGAGATTCGGATCGACCTTGAGCTCACCATCGAGTGTCTCTCGGCGGTAGTTGCCGGAAAGGCGAAGCAGTTCGATCAACTCATCGAGGTGCTGATAGTAGACGTCGCGAGGAGAGGTGTTGTGTTTCGTGCCGACGGCAGCCGCTTTTCCAACGACGACACCCATCATGCCGCATGTTTTCATCACACGAATGGTTCCGAGAGCCTCGTGGGTGACACTGATGTTGCGCCCAGCCATGAAAAGGTTCTCGATATTCCGGGAATAGAAGCAGCGATAGGGGACGGGGTAACCTTTCTTCCGATCGACTCCTTTTCCATGCACTGCGATGGAGATGAAGGGGTTATCCGGAAATTTCTTCGTATACTGCTCCTTGGGATAGTGCAGGTCGACTGACCAGGTCGTGAGAACGCAGCCATCGGGGAATGGCTTCTTGGTAACGACATCTTCCTCCGTGAGAATCACGTCGCCGAGGAGCTGGAGTGTTTCACGGGTTCCTCCGACGTAGGCCATCCAGGTAAGGAAAGAGTTTTTGTGACTTTTGCCATCGGGGTCGGAGCGCTCATGAGCTCCATCATGTTTCATCGCATGAAAGGCACTGAGTCCTGCAAGAACATTCCAATCGCGGATGTGCTCCAGGTCATTGAGCGGATCCTTGTCGTAGCCGCTTTCCCAGAACCACTCGGCGTGAAACTTGCGGGGGTAAGGAAAGTCCTGTTCTGTCAGAGGAAGGGCCCAGGGCATCTCGGGAAAATTCTTTGGCTCCTCTGCGTTCTCGAAACGCCACATGTTTGACATTCCCATGCGACCGCCATCGATCATTTCATAATCAGCTCCTGCCATCTTTCCGATGGTGCCGTGTCCAGTTGTGTCGCAGAAAAAGCGGGAAGTGAAATTGCGGACAGCGCCGGAGCGAGTGTCAAAGGCCTGGACCGAAGCGATATTCGTGTCGGAGGATTTTGTCACGGCAAAGGCGTGGTGATGGAGAAACAGAGCAATGTTGGGCTCGTTGCGGACGATGCCTTCCTTTTTCGCATCCTCAAACTCCTCGTGGGTGCCGGGGGAGAGTTTGGCGTGATCTTCCAACTCGCGAATGATGTCGCCCACGGGATAAAGCCCGGGAGGAGTATTGCCCTTCGCCCAGACACGAACTTCCGACGATCCGTTTCCGCCGAGAACGCCTCGGTTTTGGATGAGAGCGACTTTCAATCCCATCCGGGCGGCAGAGATAGCACCGCAGGTTCCAGAGTATCCACCACCGACGAAGACAATGTCGTAGGGACCTTCTTCGATAGGCGCCTCAGGAAGACCTAGCATCGTGCGTCGCCAGGCGGGAAGGGTCTCGCTCGAATTATCCGGCTGAAAATCAGGATTGGTAGTGAAAAGAATGGCATCGCAACGACCGTTGAACCCGGTCAGGTCCTTGAGGGAAAGTTTGGTTTTTCCGGCTTTGACCTCGATTTCTCCACCTTTCTCCCAATGCCAGTTGACCCCAGTTTTTCCAAACTCATGATCCAGCGCTTTGCCGCCGATCGCGAGCTGAAAACGCCCGGGTGCATGGGAAGCGTCGACTTTGTCCGCAAATTTCTGGATCCAGTTCTTGGTGCGAACCCATACTTGGTAAGTGCCTGCCTCGGGAAATGCCACCTCGGTAGTTGCGTCATCGACAGGCTGACCAAGACCGTGGGCCAGGAGATAAGGCGATCCCATGATGTCGATGAACTGGGTATCCAGTTTCCAGCCTCCTGGTTTTTCAAAGGCTTCCGCTTCGACGAGGACCTCTGCGGAGTGCGCTGAAGTGATAGTGAATCCGACGGCAAATAGAGTGTAAAGAAACGAGAGTTTTCTCATGCGCCCAATTTTGCGCGAGGATGGGGAATTTTCCACTGGGGAAATTTTGCGCGGTTGCGGTGATCCTGCGTGTCCAAAATGACAAACAGGTTCATCACAAACTACCAGAATGCACATTGCAAAGACACCTGTCGGGTGCCATTCTCTGCCGAATTTACGGATCAACTAAATATGGCTGAAAACGAAAAATACTTTGCGGGAATCGATATTGGCGGAACCACAGTGAAAACCATCCTTGTCGATGAAATGGGCGAGGTGGCTGGCGAAATGGTGGAGGTAAGAAGCCAGGTAAAAGATGGCTACAAGGCAACATTTGGTCAGTTGGAGAGCGCGCTCGATCAGCTTACTTCAGCGATTGGAGTAGGTCGCGATGCGGTGCGCGGAATTGGAATGGATGTTCCAGCCCCTTCCTGCGACGGAGTCATTTGGGGATTGGCGAACCTGGCAGAGGACTGGGTTGGAACGAATGTTCGTGATGAGCTTTCTGAACGCCTCGGTGCGACTCCGATTTACATGACCAACGATGGAAATGCTGCGGCACTTGGGGAGTACGCGGTTCGCCGCAAGCACATCGGGGGACTGCTGCTTATCGCACCTGGGACCGGTCTCGGCGGAGGGCTTGTCTTGCCCGGAGGTCGCGCCTATGAAGGATCGAACGGTCTCGCGCTCGAGGTTGGGCATATTTCGTCCCCGTATCGTGAAGGTGACGGAGAGCTTCCCCAGTGCAGTTGCGGAAAGTATGGCTGCCTTGAGGCCTGGGTCTCACTTGTCGCATTGCGCCGCCGGATTGGCTTGGAATTGGAGAAGCCGGAAAACGCCGATCATCCTCTCAACGATGGTAGCCCCGTCGAAGAAAAAGCTTTCCGCCTTCGTGACTTTGCTCAGGACGGTGACGAACTGGCGATTGCCATCTTTCGCCAGCAGGGACAGATCCTGGGATACGGGATCGCCGATCTCGTCCGCGTCTTTGATCCGGGACTCGTTGTCCTCGG
>Ga0055584_100000752_pt1 | contig 30977 bp, 31 predicted proteins | sample OSDHelmetaG_FD_58716 | JGI IMG/M metagenome (GOLD analysis project Ga0055584, IMG submission 58716) | Pelagic marine sediment microbial communities from the LTER site Helgoland, North Sea, for post-phytoplankton bloom and carbon turnover... | ecosystem: Environmental > Aquatic > Marine >... | reverse complement strand
GGGGGGGGGAGTCGTATTTTCCGGTGGCGCAACTGCTTACGAAACAGATTTTCTTGCAGTACGCATCAAAGATGCGTACTGCGTTGTTTTTTTAAAAGTCAGATAAATACTTTATTGCCATTACTGTAAGATAAAAATAAAATACAAAGAATACCCATCAACATGCACAACATCATTTCAAGTTGCTCGTATTGATTATTGACTTACTAAACGAGGGGTACTGAATGCACATTATTCAAGTTACTGTATTTATGACCGCATTATTTTTTTCGACTAACACCATCGCACAGGTAGGCCAAAACGGAAAAATACTAGACGCAAACCTTGCCGATATTGAGAGCTTACAATCAACACTATCAATTGGGGCTGAGTTGGCAGAGGCGATAGATGAAGGACGTCCTTATTTGAATGCTCAGCAGCTCGATACCGTATTGTTGAGGTTTTTAACTGCTGAAGAGCGTAGAGATGTTTATGGCCATATATTTCGTCAGATCAATCTCAATCAGGCATCGCGCTCAGCCATTATGCTTATTCCCAACATGAGTGAGCGAATCGCTCATGAATTTGAAGAATACCGCCCATACAGTTCACTGGAGCAGTTTCGGCGTGAAATGAGTAAGTATGTTGATGCGGAGGAGGTGGCTCGATTGGAGCAGTATGTCTTTATCCCGTTAAATCTGAATGCAGCATCAGAAGCTGAGTTGATGACCATACCAGGCATGACCTCGAGGATGGCGCATGAATTTGAAGAATATCGACCATACGTAAGCTATGATCAGTTCCGACGTGAAATTGGAAAATACGTTGATGATAGGGAGCTTTCAAGATTGGAAAGCTACGTGACGTTAGATTAAAAACTATAGAAATCGGAGTTTCTCAGTGGTGCGTGCTTTAGCTAGCAGCAGGTGCTTGTTTTGCATGCTGCTGTATTTTGCGCTTGCAGTGCAAACCTATCGTTACGTCAGTGGCGCATCCTTTTATGGTGAATATTTGCATTGGACTGGGAAGCAATCAGTTCGATTATTGATTGCCGCAATGTCCGTTACACCATTGCGGCTACTTTTTCCCAGGGCCGGCTGGGTAAAATGGCTATTGCAGTGCCGTCGAGTTATTGGTGTCGCAGCTTTTTTCTATGCAGTAGCGCACACGATTGTCTACCTGCAAAATCAGGAAGGCATAGGGAATATAGTGCGCTCCGGTTTAACCTTTGAAATTTTGACTGGTTGGTTGGCATTTGCCGTGATGTTTATTCTTGCCGCGACAAGCAATGATCTTTCAGTACGAGTACTCGGGGGGAAGTGGAAGGCACTCCATCAGGCAGTGTTTTTTTGTGCCGCACTAACGCTTCTGCACTGGATCCTGACAGCCTTCAATCCCATGGTTGCCTATTTACATCTCGCTCTTTTGCTTGCTCTTTTGGTTTGGCGGAAAGTCGCACACTCTAAACTAAGCTTAATTTAACATAATATACATTATACGCATATATATAAATTAAATTAATAAGATAAGCCTTTCTAAATGCAAGTGTTACTTGATGTAGGTGGAAAATAGATCTTTAGTAAGATGCTTAGTCCAAGATTGTTGAAAAGCACTGATTTCAGTATCAGTAGCATCTTCTATACCATCATAATCATCATCTCTGCTTTTTGTAGCATCACTTGGGTAAGAATCTAGATAATTTAAAATTCCATCAGAATCTGAATCTAAATCTTTCGACCAAAGCTTATCGAATGCGTAATCTCTGGAAGAATCTGTAGCAAATTCGTTTACTAAAATAGCACCAGAGCGCGGTAATGATAACACTGGATAATTAAAGAATTTATGATCTGGTGTCTCAAGAGATGCTTGAACTGCTAATCCTGAACAACTGCTCATTGGTACTTCTGAAAAGACTTTTCTCGGTCTTAATTGTCTAACATAATATTCATTTCCATTAGCGGGATCTGTTAAGACTGTTCCTTCTACAATATCTAGCAAAGGAAAATTTTCGTAAATTTCTCCATCTATCTCAACAGGGATACTCGTAGATCCGCCTATTCCAGGGCATGCATCATTTCCACTCCAATGAGTTCCATCTTTAACTTTCTTACATATATATGACATCGCTATGGAGCTGCCAGACGTAATCATAATACCACCTGTCCAAGATTCATTATTTTTCGTTTGGATAGGCCCAGTGTAACTTACTGTTATATTTGGATTTCCTGAAACTTGATCCCCATTTTCATCATAAACACCATATCCGAACCAAGCTGGTATGTAAGACCAACTCTCAGCTCTACTTAAACATCTATCTGATGATTCCGAGCCTGTTTTACCATCTATTCTCTTGTAACGAACATAATTAGCGTCATAAACGAAATTTGTTGTTGAGACACTATTTGGCGTTCCATCTGGATAAGCCGATACAGTGTTATTAAAGTACATTCTGGTGACGGAGCCCTTCCCTCCAGAATTAGGAGTATGAACTACATTAGATGAATAAAATTCACACCCAGCACCTATTGGAGTTGTAGCTGCGAGTACGTGACTATCAAGCCAAACTGAGGATTTGAATTCGATATCGTTATTTTCTAATTTTTTTGATTCAAAAGTTGCATTGTATTGATTGTAACTATCTGGTGCGGTCACATCATTAAAATCCAGAGTTAAAACCCCATAAGGATTAGCTGTAGATGTTTCTTCTTCAAGAGATAATTTAGCTCTAGTATCATTATTGGTGGTTTTTCTAAACATTTCTATTTCAAGATTACTTTCAGAAGTGGCTTGTTTGGATTTAAAAACCCAAGGCGTATTAAATTCAGATGTCCCACATGCTGTCGCATCGATGATTGTTTTGAAACCAATGTCAGCGCCTGAATCTTCTAAATTACTATATTTTTTATAGTCCGATTTTCTAAATAGACATAAATAATCCTTAGCTCTTCCAAAACCAACCATCAATTCGAATTGATGGTTAAGAAAAATCTTTGATCCCAAATGAACTGCTTTAGTTTTAGGGATTGTATTGATCTCATAAGCGTGAAGAGAACAAGAAAACAATAAAATTACAATTAGAAGTTTCATAATTTAATCAAAAATTCCTATATTTTCAGGTACTGTTTTATAAGTGATACTGGCTGGCTGTGAATTCTGTTGTTGAGAATTATTTGATGCCACTGATGAGTTGTTTCCTCCGCCTCCACACGAAACTATGACGGTCAACACAGCAAGAAAAATTAAGTTTTTCATATTACTTCTCCTAGATTTATTCTAATGGCTGATTAAAATAGCTGCAAAAAATTTTCGCAGTCCAGGTTTTCTCGTTACGCAATCTCTCTAAGTTTAACGGCGAGCTAACATTAACCCCATACCGTCTACTGGTGGTGCCAGACCGCAATTCTTCAGTCCGTCCGCCCAGTCAATCAAGAGGCTCTCAAGGGTTAGTTGAACGTTGTACGATCCACCAGGTTGCCCTCGCAGTCGATTGATTGCGTCTGAATAACAGAACAAATTTTGCCTGTTGATACGGTGTAGCACAGAATCGTCAATTGCCAGTCCGTCGGCAGAGGCCCGACCTACTGATGTTGCGATTACGGTTAGGTTTACTTGTTGAGATAGCCAATTCAAAACGAAGCTTGTATCGAGTTTCGACCAGCGTGACGCGACCTCTATTGCCGACCCTCTACCGCTGCCAAGCACCTGCAGGTCCTGCGCCATCGACTTGCTAATGCCGAGTTCATCAAGTGCGACGATTGCCCGTAATGGTGCGCCACCTGAAATCTGCAACGCCTCGGCCCATGCTGAACCCGGTTGAAAGCGATCCAGCCATTGCAATGCTACCGCTTCTGGCGGTAAGGCAATATCAATTCGCTGACATCGACTGAATATCGTAGCGGGTAGCTTACCCACTCGATCTGCAATCAGTATCAACAGGGTGTCGCCGGGAGGTTCCTCCAGCACTTTAAGTAAACTGTTGGCTGCGCTCACTGTCATGTCATTCGCGGGCTCAATGACAGCAACCTTGCCGAAACCTTCATAGCTTGTGAGGTTGAGTTGACTTACCAGCGCACGGACCTGATCGATACCAATGCTCTTTTTATCTTCTGGTGTCGAAATCCAGCGCATATCCGGATGCTCAAATTCAGCGATTGGGTGCGTCGGAAGTAATGTCAGTGGATTGGGCCTAAGTTTTTGCTTGGATATCCATGCGGCAGCAGCGCGTTTTCCGACACCCACAGGGCCCGTCAGCAACACCGCGTGCGGCAATCTGTCCTGACGACTGCTGTCCAGCCAAGAATCAGCGAGATTACTTAACCAATTTAATTCCATTTAACAATCACTTACTTATATATATTAAGGTAGATTATCGCTAATGAGTTGCTGGATCAGTAACCCGACATCGTCCTGTACTTCACGTAGGCTTCGGTTCGCATCGATAACGACGAAGCGCTCGGGCTCGCGAATCGCAAGGTCCAAATAACACTCACGAACACGTTCGAAGAACTCGTGCTTTTCGCTTTCAATTCGATCCGGCGCCCCTCTACTACTGATGCGGGCCATACCAATATCAACCGGTGTATCGAGAAGAATTACAAGGTCCGGATTCACGTCGCCATGCACCCACCCGGCAAGACTGTCTATCGTCTGCATTGGCAACCCACGTCCACCGCCCTGATACGCGCGACTCGAGTCACTAAATCGATCACAAATGACCCATTTGCCAGCTTCAAGTGCGGGAAGGATGACGTTGCATACATTCAAAGAGCGCGCGGCAAACATCATCAGTAACTCAGCGATCTCCGGTATCGGTTCATCGCCGCGATCCTTCAGTAACTTCCGAATATCCTCCGCGACTGGCGTACCACCAGGTTCACGGGTAGTCAGAACCTCAATTTCAGCGTCCTCAAGATGCTTTACCAAGACCTCGATATTGCTGGATTTACCAACACCTTCGATACCTTCCACAGAAATAAATTGTCCGCGTTTCACATTAGTTCCCAGAGAGTCGTTTTTTGCGCAGGCGAATTAGATATTCAGCGACCGCTGTATCGTGCTCGGCCTTTGTACTTGAAAACTTATGACCTCCATCTCCAAGGCCTGTTGCCACAAAATAGAGCTCATCCCCCGCTTCCGGATGCAATACAGCATTGATGGCAGCCCTACCCGGCATCGATATTGGTGTTGGAGGAAGTCCATGGCGCGTATAGGTATTGTAAGGCGTATCTGTTTTCATATTCTTGCGAGTCAGGTTGCCATCAAAGGTCTGGCCAATTCCATAAATAACTGTCGGGTCGGTTTGCAGGCGCATGCGTTTATCGAGGCGACGTGAAAACACACCGGCGATCCTCGGTCGCTCGTCCGCTCTTGCGGTCTCCTTTTCCACTATCGATGCAAGCACCAAGGCCTCGTAAGGTGAGTGAACCTGCAAGGCCTCCTGCCGACGCGCCCACTCTTCCGTAAGCACAGACTCCATCAACGCGTACGCTTGCCGAAGTAACTCCCGATCCGTCGTATTACGAGGAAATAGATAAGTCTCAGGCAAAAACAAGCCCTCTGGGTGCGTTACCTCAGCACCCAATGAGTCTAATAATGTCGGCCAATCCTCATCGGTCATTGTCACCTTCACTGCTTCATTGGCATGCAGCGCCTGCAAGACTTCCCGATAGCTCCAGCCTTCGATAAGGGTGAACGCATATAAATGTACTGCGCCGCTCGTAAATTGATGGAGTAGCGACTCAGGCGTTGCGCCGGATTCGATCAAATAATCACCAGCCTGTATCGCGCCTGCTAGACCATGCCAGCGTACGTAGATTCGTAACCAGCGATCGCTGTCGATGAGTTCGCGTTCAATCAATTTAGCAGAAATTGATATGAATGAGGCGCCGGCCGGTATCTCGAATGAGGTGCCATTATCCGCTACGTCCAGCGGAGTATTCATGAAACTATTGACTTGATAAGTAAGCACCAACGCGCCTGTCACCGCCAATACTGCAACTGCTTGCAGAAAGCGCTTCATGAGCGACACTCAACCACGCCATTGGCCGCCATCACCGACATAACTTCTCGGGTTCGGTCTGCGACCTCCCAACGGGCATCGGCACAGCGACGAACAGGTAATACTCCGAACTGGCTATTCGATATAAATACCTCATCGAAGTCGTTCATTTCCGTAATTTTGATCCGACGAATATTCGTAGCAATGCTTTGTTCTTCGAGGCATGCAATGACGTGCCGTCGCATGACGCCCTCGACGCCACAACGATCCAAAGATGGGGTATGAATCACTCTGTCTTTTATGAAAAACACGTTACTCATAGTACCGCAGATGATGTTGTCATCCGCATCCATTGTCAGCCCTTCAATTAACTCCGTTTCGGCAAATTCAGTGCGTGCCAATACCTGCTCCAAGCGGTTTAGCGTCTTTAGCCCCGCGGCAACCGAGCCAACCGCGAGTCGCGTACGACAAAGCGCTAGGTCAATTCCGTCCCTGTAAGCTGCAGCTTGATGCGGTGCTGCTGGAAAGACGAAAAATAGCGTAGACGGTGGCGTGTTACCTGTACGTCCGTAACCTCGCGAACCCTCCCCTGCCGTTATAATAATCTTGGCAACAGCGGCTATTTCTGTTGATTCGCTTTCACGAAGTGCGTGCATAACACCTTCAAGCAAGACATCATCGGACGGCATCCAGAGGCCCAATGTTTCACAGCCCTTCCTAAGTCGGGCCAAATGATACTCCCACAAACGCAACTCACCGTCACGGATCGCAATTGTTTCGAAAAGGCCGTCGCCATACTGAAGGCCACGATCATTTGCTGAGATCGCCTCAATTAGCTCTCCGCGCGAGAACCATTCAGTCATCTTGAAAGACTCGCAGCATGCCCTCTGCTTTCGCGCGAGCTTCATCGAGCTCGGCTCGTGGATCCGAATCCGCGACAATGCCAGCACCTGCTCGAAATGTAATCTCATCACCGTGTTTAACCATCGTACGTATCAAAATATTTAAATCCAGGCTGCCGTCGCGATTAAGGAAGCCGAAGGATCCGGTATAAGCACCACGGGGCGCAAGTTCGAGCTCGCTGATGATCTGCATGCAGCGTACTTTTGGGCAGCCAGTAATGGTACCACCCGGAAAGACGGCAGCAATTGCAGTCCCGGGAGAAACATCCGTACGGAGGCGTCCTCGTACATTTGAAACAATATGATGTACATGCGCATAGCTTTCGAGGGCCATCATTTCATCGACTTCAACCGTGCCTGGTACGCAAACCCGGCCTAAGTCATTTCTTTCGAGGTCAATAAGCATTATATGCTCGGCACGCTCTTTCGGATGAGTGAATAGCTCGCTGGATAGCTCATCATCCGTAATCTCGTCGTCACCCCGCCGCCGAGTGCCCGCGATAGGGCGTGTTGAAACTTCACCGTCTTTGATGCGAATCAGCCGCTCCGGTGAGGAAGAAATTATTGACGTTCCTTTCCAGTGCGCAATGCCGGCAAAAGGAGCGGGATTTGCGGTGCATAAGTCCTGGTAAATTGCTTCGGCGTCCAATTCAGGTGTGACCTGAATCGTCCATTGCCGAGACAGGTTTGCTTGGTAAATGTCTCCCGCTTCGATGTGCTTCTTAGCGCTGCCAATGGCGCTGGTGTACTGAGTGGGATCATCCTCACTGATGGCTACAGCCTCTACTTTTGTGGTGTCGATCAGAGAGTTAAGGTGAGCTATGTCCTCTCGCAATAGGGAGTTAATTTTCGGGCAATGGTTTTCATTGAGGAAGACACAGCTTCCTTTTTGATGATCATAAATTAGAGCCGCTGGACAGCGGACCGCGAAAGCCGCAGGTAGTAATGGGTCATCATGCAAATGAAGGCTGGGCTCAACTTCTGCAGCAAGTTCGTAGCCAAGATACAGGAACCATCCGCCATGAAACGGAAGGTGGCTTTTGATCGGGTCAATTCGCTCATCAAGCCACCAGGCATCTAGGGCATTGAGAAACGTCGACTCCGGTATAGCCCGTTTGCCGACCAGCTCAGAAATATTTTCAAGTGCCAGCGAGTCGCCAGGAAATGCGAACAGGATGTCATAGCGACCAAGTTCGTCGCTATAAGCCGTGCTTTGTAATAGGAATGGGTATCGATTTGGAAATATCTGATTAAGCCGCCTGAGCTCATCAGGCCCGGAAATCCCGGACACTGCGTTACTCAAAAGCTTGTAGGACAATACTTGCGTTGGTACCGCCAAATCCAAAGGAGTTTGAAACTGTTGTGCGTACTTTAGCATCGCGCGCGACGTTCGCGGTGTAATCAAGGTCACACTCAGGATCTTTGTTTTCCAGGTTGATCGTCGGTGGAATGACCTGATCGCGAATTGATAATGCGCAGAAAATAGCTTCTACCGCTCCGGCAGCCCCCAGGAGATGGCCAGTGGTGGATTTGGTTGAGCTGACAGCGAGCGTCTTCGCTGCATCGCCAAATGCACGCTTTATGCCGTTCGTTTCGCCTATATCGCCGGCACGGGTAGAGGTTCCATGTGCATTTAGGTAGTCAATATCAACGGCATCAATTCCTGCATCACGAAGAGCCGCGACCATGCATTTCCGCGCGCCCTCACCGTCGGCCGGAGGCAGGGTAGTGTGATAAGCGTCGCCACTCATTCCGAAGCCAAGGACTTCGGCGTAAATTCGGGCGCCGCGTGCTTTCGCGTGCTCCAGCTCTTCGAGCACTACACAGCCCGCACCATTACTGAGCACGAACCCGTCTCGGTCGATATCGTAAGGGCGGCTGGCACCTTTCGGATCATCGTTGCGGGTTGTCATCGCACGCGCTGCGCAAAAACCACCCATAGCTAGTGGAGTGGTCGCAAACTCAGAGCCACCGGCAAGCATAACGTCGGCATCTCCGTGTTCAATGCTCCTTGCCGACAGTCCGATGCAATGTGACGATGTCGCGCAAGCCGTAACAATCGAGATATTTGGCCCGGTTATATGCTGCAAGATACTGGCCTGACCTGAGGTCATATTGATGATGCTGCCCGGTATGAAAAACGGCGATATTTTACGTACGCCACCGGCCAGCATTTTATTGTGATTGTCCTCGATAGACTTGATGCCACCGATTCCGGAACCCATACCGATGCCTATGGTATGGCCGTTATCTTCCGTGATCTCAAGGCCTGAATCGGCAATCGCATCCATAGTGGCGGCAACGCCATAATGAATAAACGGATCATTCTTGCGCTGATCCTTCTTGGATAGATAGGCGTCGACATCGAAGCCTTTGACCAGTCCGGCAATTCGAGTTGGGAAGGTGCTGGTATCAAAATCTTTTATCTGAGTGGTGCCAGACAAACCCTCGAGAACATTCGACCATGCGACATCAAGTCGACTACCAACAGGGGAAATTATTCCCATGCCAGTAATTACAACGCGTCGTTTACTCAAAATAGTTTCATCTTGAAGTGGCAGAAAAGCCGATTTCTGCTAAAAAGATTTTTGCTAAAAAAGGGCTCGACGACTTCAAACAGTCGCCGAGCCAGTTACTTTTAATCTTTGCTGGGACGAGACGTTACGAAGTCGATCGCTTGTTGTACGGTCGTGATTTTCTCAGCATCCTCATCAGGGATTTCAGTCTCGAATTCCTCTTCCAATGCCATTACTAACTCAACGGTGTCGAGCGAGTCAGCGCCCAGATCATCGACGAATGAAGCATCGTTTTTTACCTCGTCTTCTTTAACTCCGAGTTGCTCAGCAACGATGGCTTTAACTTGTTCTTCGATACTGCTCATAGTCTTTATTACTCCTGAAAAGACTCAAAAACTTCAATATGGCCCGCTTGAATTGACGTATATGGTGGCCTGTATTTACGCCCGAAAGAACCATAAGTCATTGATTTTTACTCAATAATTATGAGGCCGGCTCGCTCGTGGCTGGACATTGTATGTGAATCAGACTTGGCAATCTATAGCATTTCAGTCCATCACTAGCCCGCCATTGACATGCAGGGTCTCGCCAGTAATGTATGCACCGCTACTCGAGGCTAGAAACAACACCGAATTCGCAATATCAGTACCCGCCCCGAGCCGGCCTAAAGGTACCTGCGCGAGCAGCGCGGCGCGCTGCTCTTTTTTTAATGCCTTGGTCATGTCGGTGTCGATGAAACCGGGCGCTACAACATTCACAGTGATCCCGCGGGAACCTATTTCTCGGGCCAGAGACTTCGAAAAGCCAATCATGCCGGCCTTCGTGGCTGCGTAGTTTGCTTGGCCTGGATTGCCCATTACGGCAATAACAGATGCGATATTAATAATGCGCCCTTTCTTTGCTTTCATCATGCCGCGGAGACACGCCTTGCTGACGCGGAAGAGTCCAGTCAGATTTGTCGCAATAACGTCGTCCCACTCTTCCTGCTTCATTCTCATCAAGAGATTATCTTTTGTGATACCGGCATTATTCACGAGAATTGAGGGGCTTCCTTCTGCTCCCTGGATATCCTTGATGGCCGCTTGAATCGAATCGTCGTCACTGACATCCAGCACAATACCGCGGCCGTTCCCAACCAGTGCCTCACTAATTCCATCGGCCCCTCCTTGGCTGGTAGCGGTGCCGATTACAGTCGCGCCAGCACCAGCCAACGCTTGAGCGATAGACGCACCGATGCCACGTGACGCCCCGGTTACCAGTGCCACTTCTCCACTCAAAGCGTCCGAACTGTAAATATTTGTCATTTGAGATCCTTGTTGTTCTGCTATGCGAGCAGCGATTTTTGCAGGCTGTCGACTGAGTCAATAAATGAGACGGGCGTGTTCCTGTCGATGCGACGACACAGTCCAGATAGAACTTTTCCCGGACCGCACTCTGTGATGCTAGTAGCTCCAGCCTCAATCATGGCGTTTACGGTTGTGACCCAGTGCACCGGACCGTATACCTGCCGCGACAAGCGCGAGCGAATATCGTCGGCGTCGGTGTATGGCTGACCATCAGTCGCCGCAATTACTTTGATGACGGGTGCCTTGATGTTCGCAGCGGCCACCGCCGTCTGCAAGGCCTCACCTGCGCCAATCATTAATGACGAATGCGAGGGCACGCTCACGGGAAGTAGCATCGCTCGACGTGCTCCGGCCGCCTCACAATGATGGATTGCGCTATTAACTGCATCCTTATGGCCTGCAATGACGACCTGCCCTGGTGAATTGAAATTGACCGGTTCTGCAACACCCATACTTGACGCCTCATCACATGCCGCTATTACGCTAGCGTCATCCAGACCGATAATGGCGGCCATTGCGCCGACGCCGGCTGGGATTGCGTCCTGCATCAGCTTCGCACGCTCTATAACAACTATCAGCGCATCCGAAAAACTGAGTGATTCGCCCGCTACCAACGCCGAATACTCACCAAGACTATGGCCTGCCGCTTGTTGCGGAGGCGCTCCACCGGCAGCCAACCAAACTCTGTATGCAGCTGAACCTGCGGTCAACATTGCGGGTTGCGTAACGACTGTTTCGCTAAGTTTTTCGACTGGACCGTTTTGGATTACATTCCAGAGATCATAGCCCAGAATATCGCTCGCCTCTGCATAGGTTTCTTGCACCACGGAGAACTCTGCAGCCAGATCAGCTTGCATTCCCATCGATTGAGATCCCTGGCCGGGAAATACCATTGCTTTACTCAAGACTCTCTCCGCTCGTCGCTGAATGTCCAAGGCCGCGCATTATATAGCCCTGCGCGACCAAGCTCTAAACTTTTCGAGTAACGCACCGAGAATCCCTCCTAGGGCCCCATAGAGGTGCGCATCGACGATAACCGGTCCTCCAGAGGCTGCCTCGGATCCCGGAACTGATCCGCCGAACTGCTCATAACTGATTTTTGCGACAAGCAAGAGCAGTAATATGCTCAATTCAAGATTGAGAGCTGGCAGACGAGTGACGATGCCGGCCAGCAGCATGCCGTGTAACAATCCAGACATACCGAGATACCAGTAAAGATGGGGATTCATTAGCCAAAAGGCGGTATCCATCGTCACGATCGTAATGAGAATAACAAACAACCAAGAGTGGACTTTTAAATTCGGCCCGACCAGATACCACACTAATATCAATCCGGCACTGTTTAGGGCCAGGTGCGACCATGTCAGGTGCGCGAAATGCCCGCTGATCAGCCTCCAGAATTCCCCTTGCCCTATCCAGGCTCGATCGTAACGCAGCAACTCTTTTCCTGCGTCGCCTATAAGCATGATCAATATTGATAACCCAACAATACTGGCGGGAATCAACCATTTTGCTGAAGCCATTCTTTTGGCGTCTTGTTTCAATTCGCATAACTCCATTTTTGATATACTGACGTTTAACCAAAGTGTGAGTCAATCGGACTTTTCGGAGTACAGCGCGTGACGCAACATCATACAAACAATCGCCGGCAAGACGGCTTCACTCTTATCGAGATAATGGTCGTCGTGATTATTATCGGAATCCTAGCTGCCATTGTCGCGCCAAATGTTATTGGACGTGTGGATGATGCCCGAATTACAGCGGCGAAATCCGATATCGCAACCATTGAGGGAGCGCTGAAAATGTATCGACTGGATAACTTCTCTTACCCCCAGACACAGCAAGGGCTTGAAGCGTTGATTGTCGCGCCAAATGATTCAAGCATTAAGAACTGGAATCCGGATGGTTATATCGCTCGATTACCTAAAGATCCTTGGGGTAATGCGTACCAATACTTGAACCCTGGAAGTCACGGCACGGTCGATATCTACTCGTTCGGTGCGGATGGTAAGCCGGGCGGTACTGAAGAAGCTGCCGATATTGGTAACTGGGAACCTGAATCGTAGCATTTTACGCGGCCGCTCCCTTGAATTCGCGAAATCAACAAACCGGGTTTTCGCTGTTGGAAATAATGATCGTCGTCGTTATTGTCGGCATCATTCTCTCAGTTGCGTCTCTGTCTGTCGGAGTTCTTCGTAGCGATCGCCACGTCACTATCGAGGCACAGCGTTTCATAGCGCTTGCCGTGGTTGCCCAGGATGAGGCTGAAATGCAAGGGCGAGAGTTCGGCATTGAAGTGATGACTGCAGGTTACCGCTTTGTGGAGTACGACGCGTACACAGAACAATGGGCCGAGGTTTTTGGCGACGATACTCTGCGCTTGCGTTCACTGCCTGATGAAATTAAGTTCGAACTGTATCTGGAAGGCAAAATGATTCTGCTCGATGATGATCCAGCTACCTTCGAAAACCCCGGCAAAGCACAAGCTGCAACCGATATTTATGTCCCACATTTACTGATCTATTCAAGCGGCGACGCTACCCCGTTTGAGCTGCATGTTGTGCGTGAATACGACAATGTCGATATCGTGCTTCGTGGGGACGCACTCGGGACCCTCAAAATCGTGAAGCCGGACGAGAGTTAAATAATGCGCAAGGGTAATAACAAGGGATTCACCTTGCTGGAAGTAATGGTTGCACTGGCGATTGTGGCTTTGTCGTTAACGGCGGTCACCGCGAGCATGAGTCAGATGATCAGCTCCGCGCACACAATGCGCGACAGGACATACGCCAGCTGGATCGCACAAAACCGTATTACTGAGCTGCGATTGGCATCTACGACGCCAGAGGTTGGCAGCACTAGCGGAGAAGTGCAGTACGCGAACAGGGACTGGAGCTGGCGGGCGACAGTTGAAGAAACCGGCGTCGATGACTTGTATCGTATTGATGTTGCGGTGTCGCTCACTGATAGCGACAACAACATTCGAACAGTCACTGGATTCGCTGGGCCACCAGGGTTACCTGGTGAAGCAAACCGGGCGTGGATGCGTTCGCAAGTGGTGAGTCCTGATGGAGGCGATACGGAGTGAATAGACGTCTATCGAAAGGATTTACTCTAATAGAAGTACTGGTTGCTCTGGCAGTTTTTGGTGTGCTCACCATCCTCGCTTACATGTCACTAGGTCAGGCATTATCCAATGCCGATTTGCTGAATGCGCGCATGGATCGGCTGCAGGCAATTCAGCGAACAGTTCGTTATCTGACCAATGATCTGACCGCCGCAGCGCCTCGCCCTATTCGTACTGAACTCGGTGACAGCTATATGCCCGCATTAATGGTCTCGGCTACCTATGATTTCGTGCTTGCAGTTACCCATGGTGGTTGGCGCAATCCAGCTGGACTTCCAAGGAGTACACAGCAACGCAGCGTCTACCTACTTGAAGATGGCAAACTGTTTCGCGTTTATTACAATGTACTCGATGCGACCTTCTCCAATGATGCGATTTCGACCGAAATCCTTGATGGCGTATTAAGTCTTGAAATCCGCTTGTTTCAGGATAATGGACAAGTGATAAATCAATGGCCGCCATTGGGGCCTCAAGAGGCTACGAATTTATCGGCTAGACCAAGGGCAGTTGAAATTATTCTGACGCTCGAAGGCGACGGCGAAATTCGTCGCATTATCGAGGTTGCCTCATGAAGCGGGTAAGGAAGAACCGCGGTGTCGCTCTAATTACGGCAATGCTGATTACGGCACTGACCGGGTCTCTCGCAGCTGGCCTTGCCTGGAATAATGCGCTGGATGTCCGTCGTACGATGACCTTGTTATTTCATGAGCAAGGCATGCAAATTGCACTCGGTGCTGAGTCGTGGATTCGCAATATTCTGCGTGATGATGGAATCGACAGTCAGACTGATCATCTGGGTGAATTATGGGCGAGCGATCTACCTGGCCTCCCCGTCGATAATGATTCAGTGCAAGGCGCGGTCAATGGAAAGATAGAAGATTTAAATGGGCGGTTTAACATCAATAACTTGCTCGACGCCAATGGCAGGGTTAATCCGGACACACTGGCACAATTTGAACGCTTGTTGCAGGCCCTCGATATAGACATAAAATTCGCTGGGTTGGCAGCAGATTGGATCGATGCGGATCAGGACGCAGGTCTCCCCAATGGTGCGGAGGATTCAATATATACTGGACTCATCCCGCCGTATCAGACATTTAATAAGCCATTAACCAACGTCACCGAATTGTTCGCCCTTGAAGGTATGGATAAGCTCAGTTTTGATCGACTCTTGCCACATGTGACAGCTTTACCCGGACGCACGAGCATCAATGTCAACACAGCAACACCTATAGTATTGCGGTCTCTCAGTATGAACATGGATGAAAGTACCGTTGAGAGTTTGCTGTTTTTGCGTGAAGGATCGGGGTTCGCAGATATTGCCTCGACATTTGGTACGCTGGTGGATAACGCAGTGATTTTTGGTCTTCTCACGGAGTCAAGCGAGTACTTTCAATTGAAGGCTGTCGTACAGATTGATACCGTTCGTGTCACTTACTTTAGTGTGTTGCTGCGTACGCCAAATGGCGGCCCAGTGACCACGATTCTTCGCAGCCTCGGAACCCCATAAGTATGTCTGAATATCTGGTTATTCGACTTCGCCAAAACTCGCCCATGGAATGGATCCTAGTCGACAGTGATGGCACGCAGCTTAGCGACCCATGCAGTGGTACGCTGGTAGATGCCTCCATTGCAGCGGATGATCGCTCTGTTATTGCGTTAGTACCAGCTGCGGATGTCTTGTTGACCAACGTACACATTCCCGCGCGCTCGTCCACGAAAATACGGAAAGCTCTACCCTTCGCGTTAGAAGAAGATCTCGCCGAGGATATAGAGAACCTGCATTTCGCGGTTGGCGCACGACAGGAAAATAACTCCTTACCAGTCGCTGTCGTGTCAAATGAAAAAATGATGGGCTGGATGGCGGCCTTGAATGATGCAGGGATCGAACCTGTAATCGTCGCTGCAGAAAATCATGGACTGCCGAAAATTCCTGGCACGATGTCACTGCTAGTCGATGGCGAGATTGTCATGTTCAATGACGGCCGCAACGCAGATTTCGTCATGCAGGATGTAAAGCCCAGTGATGTCCTCATCGTCGCTGGGCAGTTAGGCCAATCGAATAGCGAGGCCGAAGGCAGCTTGGGGCACTTGCTTGTATTTTGCTCCGCTGCAGAAGATGAGGCACTGTCATATGACTGGCTTGCATTGCGAAACGAATTGAGTAGTGTCGATGTGAATGTACTACCGGACGGAGTATTGCCAAAATTGGCGGTTACCGTTGCGACTGGTCATGGCATCAATCTTCTGCAAGGAGGATATGGACAGAAAACCGAATACGGTACGCTGCTCCGGCCGTGGAAAGCTGCTGCCGCATTGCTACTCGGACTGGCGATGGTTGGCTTGCTGACGAAAGGTGTGGCGTATTACGAATTAACCCAGGACGAGGTGTTATTGCAGTCACAGTTTGCTCGCGAGTATCGCCAGATAAGGCCGAATGACACGCGCGATATTATTGATCCTGTTGCAACAGTGAATTCATTGCGTCAGGGCGCCAATGCATCTGGTGTGCCACAAGTATTCCTGGCGAGCTTGCGCGAACTAGGTGCCGCTATTGCCGCGAACTCTGATGCAAAGATTGAGGTGATCAGCTACAGATCGGGAATTATTGATTTACGACTTACCGCCCCGGATGTTGCAACGCTAGACAATATCCAAAAGGCCATTACTGCATCCGGTCAATTTCAGGGCTCGATTCAATCGACAGATCAGGTCGCCGATAAGATTAATGGTCGCATGCAAATTAAGGGAGGCGGATCATGAAGGATTGGTTTGATTCCCTTAATCAAAGAGAGCGGCAATTTGTTCTTGGCGGCGCAGTTATTGTCGCAATCTCATTGATCTATGGCCTTGCCTGGGCCCCTTTCGATAAGCAATACAAAGAGCTCGAAGCCAACACTGTAAGGTTAGAGCGGGCGATCGTAGATTTGCGTTCTATTCGAGCAATACTGAAAAGTGGCAACTCATCCGGATCTCCTTTCGTTCCACAGAATCAGCAATCACCGATTATTATTGTTGATCAAACTTTACGAAGTCGTGGGCTTGATCGATACCGGAAACGCAGCCAGCCGTCAGGCAGTAACGGCATTCGGGTCGAGTTCGAAAACGTTGCCTTCGATGATCTGGTTATTTGGCTTGGCGATCTTGTTGAGCGGCACGCCATGCATGTTCAGAACGGTAGTTTTTCAGTCGGCGCACAGGCAGCGCCGGGGCGAGTAAACGCATCATTAACATTGGAGCGCTCTCTTTGATTCGCTCGAAAGGTGGGCTGATAGCTATCGGGATCGTCACGTTAATTCTGGGCCTAGCCCTCAAACTCCCCGCTCGAGTTGCCGCCCACTGGCTAGTGCCATCGGAAATTTTCATTGGCGGACTTGAGGGCACTGTCTGGAATGGTTCTGCGAAAGAAGCGTCCGCAAGCGGAATCTATGTGCGTGAAGTGAAATGGACTCTCAACGCAATGCAGATACTTACTGGTGCGCTCTCGTACGAAATTGAAGCTACGCCTGTATCCGGTTTTTTTGAGTCGGAAGTTAGGATTGGCCTGGGTGGAGCAATATCAATGTCGGAGCTGCGCGCAGCTTTACCTATAAGCTTATTTTCTGCCGCGATTGGTATACGTGGTTTGGAGGGGCAGGCGAACCTAGCACTTGACAGACTCGAACTGCTTGATGGTCTGGCAGTCGTTGCGGATGGGGTGGTTAATATAGTCGACCTAATAGTGCCATTAGTGGGGAATGATTCACTTGGCGGCTACGAAATAGAGCTCTTCACCCAAAATAATGGCGTCTCGGCAAGCATAACCGATAGCGACGGCGTACTAGATCTTGCCGGTAGCCTGCAGATACGAAACGACAGATCATTCGAGTTTCTTGGAGTGGTCGTTCCGAAGCCAGAAACACCGGCGGCTATTCGCCGACAATTGCGATTCTTGCCACCGGCGAACGATCAGGGCCAGCAAGAGTTACGACTTGAGGGAATTCTTTAGACTGGCACTTCCACGAATTCTTTGAGCAGTGGAAAATACAGGGCGCACTTAACACTTTCGCCACACCAGCCTGAATAAATCGATGCATAGCGCTGCAGTTGCGGTCGATATCGATTGCATTCAACCTGCAAAAAACCAGCGAGATTACCCCCCTCATGCGAGCTGGTTTTATAGTCGATAATCCAGTGCACCCCGGATTCGTCCACGCGAACCCGATCAAGAATTACCGCTTCCACTTCGCCGTTATGAACGCCGCTTAGCGCCAGTTCGGCATGACCAGTACCATTCAGTATCCAGCGCCCCTTCTCATCGTGAAGCATGGAATTGACGGCGCTCTCAACTCGAGCAACGATAGGCTCCGCTGCCGCATCTTTAATGCCTGCTTCATGTAACCAGCGTTCCGTGACGCCACGAAGCTTATTATTGCTTACTACCTCTACCGATACTCGGCTGTCCGCTAAGAGCTGTAGCCATCGATGTACTAGCGTTCCCGCAATGCGAGCGTCATTGCCAACCCAATAAAACTCAACCTCATTTTCAATCGGCGCATCTTGGCCATCTGAGCTGATTCCAGGCAACCGAGCAACACTGGGTAAGACCCATGGATTCTCAAAACGTCTTAGTTTTGGAGTCACCCAGACCGATCGATCAACTTCAGGTACGACGAGCGGATTCCTCTCAAACTGACGAACAAATTCCGCCTCGACTGCTGGCCAGAGCAAATGCAGCAAACTATCACTTCGCGGGGGCCTAAAATCATCTCCGTCTTTTCCAATTAACGTATTCCCCATTAGGTGCAATGACTTCTTGGCGCGGGTACAAGCCACGTATAGTAATCGTGCTTGTTCGTTGGCGTCCTTCTCAGCTTCGGTGAGTTCGATGTAATGATGAACCGGGTCGTTATCTACCTCTGCGCGCGCTCCGACAGGGCTGATCACCTTTCTTTCTGTACCGCGCTTCACTGGCATATCAAACCAGGACAATACACGCCTATCACCTTTGCCTGACTGACGTCCAAGGCCGTATAGCAAGACATGGTCGAACTGTAGTCCCTTGGCACGATGCATCGTCATTATCTGTAGGCGCGCACTGTCATTATTCGACACTCTTTCAAGATCCAGAATGGCTTCAAGCTCACCGACGTCCATCAATGTTCCGGCTCGCTCAAGGGAGGCAAGTACATTGAAATAGCGATAAACATTCTCGATGGTATATCCGTCCGATAACGTTCCGGGTCCACCAAGCGCAAACCAGACTCGCTCAATCAAGTCGCGCAAACTCTGCGAACGGCGCGGTGAAACCAGTAAACGCAAATGTATTTTTGACCGCTTAATTGCTGCTCGCCCCTCTGTAGAGAGAGACCCGAGCCGTGTCTCGTCTTCTAATAATTCCCAGACAGTCCGGTCTTTATCATTCCGAACCAGGGCATGCAGGTCTTTCCAATGTAATCCGATCCATGGCGCACGCAGCAATCCCAGCCATGCAATTCTATCGCCCTGATGAACTGCCGCACGCGTCAGCGCAAGTGTGTCGATGATCTCTGGCAAGTCCGTTAACCGATCAATTTCAATTGCTCTGTATGCGATACCCGCCGCTCGAAGTTCGGCCAATAATTGTGGAAGCTGAGTTCGACCACGCACCAGCACCGCCATATCGTCATCCGGATTCTCATCGAGAGTCTCTGCAATCACGCGACATCCATTGACTGCTTCAATGGCACTATCAGCCCCGAATACTGCGTGAGTAAAGCACGCGCCCTGCCCAGCAAGATGATCAGCTGGCACCGCCTCTGCGTAGGAAACCGCACCTCGAAGTGGATCATCATTCGGAGAGAGGACGTTTGGAAATACCAAATTGAACCAATCAACTAGATTTGCACCAGAACGAAAATTTTGTCTCAGTAATAAGGGCTGCAGCTGTATGCCTCCCAATCCATATTCTTTTGCAAGCAAGAATTGACCTACTTCTGCGTTTCGGAATCGATAGATGGATTGCATAGGATCGCCAACGCAATACAAAGTACGTCCGTCCTTTACTTCCCATCCCGCCGTTAGCGTTTCCAGCATTCGATATTGCGCGCTCGAGGTGTCCTGCATTTCGTCGACCAGCAGATGCTTTACCTGATGATCTAGGAGTAACGCGATATCGCCGGGATTCTCAGCGTCGCCGAGCGCGGCACCCGCAATAATGGCTGTGTCGATATGGTCGGAGATACCCCGCTCATTAAACAAGCGCTTTAGTTCGGTAACAGCAAGTGGTAGTAAACGAAAAAGAGCGAGGAGGACTTGCCACTGTTCATCGGTGTATCGGATTGGAGGCAGAAACAAGATTCCGTGCAGAAGTTTCGCCAATTGATCATCCGATGCCATCAACTCAAGCAATGAGTGCATATCCTCTTTCTTTGCCTTACTGCCAGCAGGGAAGCCTTGACGCTTGTCAACTTTCTTTCGGAATAAACCTTTTTGCGTTAACAGAAGCTCAGCTATGCCCTGCCAAGATTGGATATTATGTGGTGTGGGCGCTGGTAACTCAGAAAGGTCTGCGAGATTACGAATTGCGCTCACGTCATTATCCGAATCGACCATGTTGGAGCCAGCAAAGGGCAGTAATTCGCTAAGGCCTGTATAAAGATTAACGGATAGGTAATTTAGTGACCTCTGCAGATGATCTGTGACGGCGAACTCAAGGCTATCCTCAAATCGCTCTCGTATATGCACCGAGTCTTCATTAGATAACAGTCCTGTGCCAACGAAAGGTAGCCACTGGTCGCGAGTTCCAAGCATCTGAGCCAGATAGGACGCATACAGCCAAGTATTATTATCGACGTGCTTTAAAATATTGACCGTTGCAGCCTGGAAAGCACCTTTTTCTGCAAGCCAGTCCAGTGTCGCTAATGCCGCTGATTTATGTATCGCCTTAAGCTCAGCCCCTACAACAATGCGCGAGCCAGCACCCGACGAGCTCAGAGGCCGTGCACGAGCGATCGATGCGTTCAATGCGTCAAGCGTTTGAATTCGCATACGCCGTGGATTGCCCATCAGGTTCCAGTGCAGCGCCTTACTTTTATCGAGTGCCAAGCCTGCCAATTCGTAAGTCTTGAGCTCATGCAGCTTAGTTGGTTTGTCCTCAGCTGTACGACGTCGTAGCGCTTGAAGTACACGCAGCTGCATTTCCGCAGCGGCTTTTCGGGTAAATGTGATCGCGATGATTTCTTCTGGATGATCCACCGTTGAAAGCAGCGCCAAGTATCGCTGAATCAGCAGCTCTGTCTTTCCAGAGCCTGCAGGCGCTTGAATAATAAAGGAGCGTGAGACGTCCAGAGCATCAATACGTGCCTGTCTATCTGCACTCAGGAGAGACTTAGCCTCGCTCACGTCGGAGCTCCGTAAAGCGGGTCAGTAAGTTCAAAGGTCGCGCGCTCTGAAGTCCTTGCTCAATATTGATTCGCACATCACCCGCCGACAATTTCTCGCACGCAATAAAGATATCTGATTTTATCTCCTCCAGTAAGTCTGACCAAGCTTCAACATCGGTGTAGCCTGATCCAGCGCCGTCAAAGCTAATTTCCCGGCTATCGATATTGACAAGCGCTAGGGCAGAGACTGGCGAATCTAATGCTGCGGCATACACAAAAAGCTGTATATTCTCGGCTGCATTCTGTCGATTCAGTAAGCGCTTCTTTGAGCCAGTCTTATAATCGAGTATCGCACTGCCGCCGTCGTCGAGAGTATCGATGCGGTCAAATCTGAGCGGTAATCTAATATGACCGGCGACAAACTCGAGACGCCCCTCGACAGCGGCGATTTGGAAGTGGCTGCGAGCAGCGTCTACAACTATGAATTGACGTAATAAACCCGCTATCCGATGTCGCTCCAATATCAATAATTGCTGCAACATTGCATCGACGTTTTTCTCGTGACGAGCGAATGCGAAATCGACTGCCAAGGCGATTCGTCGTTCAAGTTCATCGCCTCCCCAGGCTTTGATGTTGTCTTGTGAGGGAAGGTCGATATACAGCTTATATAAGGCATCATGAATCAGATTTCCACGCATCGCCGCCGGTATTCCGACCGCCTGCGGATAAATGACACGCACCCCCATGCGGCCATGCAAAAACGCAGTAATTGGGTCGTTACATTGTCGCTGAATGGTCCCTGCCCCTCCGGATATTTGCTCGCCCTCCTCCACGGTAGGAATCGAGTCATCAACCTCCTTCAGGGTGGCCAATACCGATAGTTCGGCAGCGTGAAATCCTGGGGCATCATCACCCTTCTGAGCCGCCAATTGCATCGGCTCCAGCAAATCACTAACCGTTTGTTCGGAGTCGTCATCGTTCAGTGCGAAGCTGGTAATCGTGGTGACACTTGATGCCACAAGTCTCGTCAGCATTCGCTGCGCATAATCCTGCGTGTCGGCAGGTGTGCAATCGGGCATACCGTGCTTTTCCTGTAACCGACGTGAAATGAGCGGTGATGGCGTGCCAGCCGGTGGCCAGTTGGCCGTTGTGACGCCAGTCAGCCACAGGGCGTCAAACTCTGCTCCCGATGCTTCAAGAGGACCAAGTAGCTGTACTATCGCGCTCGTCGACTCCGGTTGAAATATCGTGTCGTTCGCCAAAACCTCGAGTCGTGAAATCGCTGCTGTTGGACTCATTGGCGCGCTCACCAGCCCAAGTCGTGCAAAGTCATTTAGCAGTTCAAACCATCGGTTGATCAGCTGAAAATCAGTACTACTCAGTGCGCCTTGACCCGGCCAATTGAATTGCTTTAGAGCATCCGTTAGTAATATGGCCCATTGCGCCGGCGTTGCTAGTATTGGTAGATCTCGTCGAGTCTTACTGAATTCAGCAAGCTGTATCAGCCATGCCTTGCTATTAATGCCATCGTCTCGACCACGAAATTGTGCAGTCAGCATCGAAGGGGACCACTGGCGATCCGGCACTTGCCGTAATTGCAACTCAAGTCGAGCTCGTCCGCCTATAATCCCTGACCCCAGCAACGGCGAGCGCAATAACACGCCCACTTCCAACGAGGATAAATTGCGAACCAACCAACGCAACAGCAAGCATGCAACTGCGACAGCCGGATATTCCGACAGACGACGACCATACGAAACATTCACTGCCTCTTGAAGTGACTTATGTCCGTATTGCCATGCTGGAGTTGCGCCTTCGCGGACGCTTCGGGTAAGTGCATCCGCATCCTTGTCGAGACCAGTAACAACAATTGCGATGCGCGACTTTGGGTTAGATTCGAGATGCTGTCGCGCCCATGCACCTGCTGCTCGTAATTCTGCATCAATATGTTCGTATGTTCGTAACGCTAAATACCTGTTCGCTGTCACAATTGGCGCCAAACAGACTTCAATCCCCGCGGCCATCAAGGTTTGATGCATTGCCGTTACAGCAGGCCGCTCCCGATCAAAGCCGGCAAAAGTATGGCGCCCCAAGAGCCGAATATTACCGCTCTGGATTTGCTCGAGAATCAGCTCTGTAAGTCCTGCATCATCGACCATATTCCCCCGCTTAAGGATGCCAAGATAGCGGCCAGCGACCGCAGCAAACAGTTTTTGATCATCGCTTTGCGCCGCCCGTGCAACCTCGGCGATCGAGATTCTCCAATCAGACAGTCTTTGCCATGCCTCACGAGACAGTCGGACAAGATTGCCGATATTGCCTTCGGATTCTGTCACTTCCTCCCGAAGGCAGGTTTCCCAGAGTAGCTGGCTTTGACTGATATTTATGCGGGTCGGGAAATCATCCTGATGAATTGTATTGGCAGCCAGCGTGACCAGCCAATCCTGCCAGGAGCAAATGATTGGCGTTTGCCAGGCCGTTTTTCCACTAAGCTGTTGCTGCGCTGAGGATTCGATACGCAATAATCGAGCAAGACGGCGATTCGCAGTGATAATTGATCCGGCGTCGTCATTTGCCTCGAGAATCCAGTCATACATTAGTCAGCTATATTGTCCAAGGCATTCTTCGATACGATCAAAGACGATATCGATCGTATCGGTATCCGGCAGAGTCGTAATTCGAAAATGGTCGCTATACGGCGTATTGAAGCTACTGCCCGGCGCAACTAGGACATGATGATTCTCGAGTAATTCAATTGCGAACGCCTGATCATCGAGTATGCCCCGAAAGCGCTCATGAAGCTTCAGGAAGGCGTACATGGCCCCCATTGGACGCTCAAGATGCAAATGATCACTAGCAGCAGTACGATCTATGACCGCCTGTCTCGACTGATACAGGCGTCCACCGGGTTCAACGAGTGGCTGAACGCTCTGAATTCCACCTAATGCGGTCTGTACTGCCCATTGCCCCGGAACATTACTACACAGCCGCAAAGCCGACAGTAACTCCATGCCATGTATATATTGACTCGCGCGGTCAATATCACCACTGAATACGGCCCAACCCACTCTATATCCGCAGGCACGATATATCTTCGACAAACCAGAGAATGTCAGGCAGACGCAATTCGTGGCCAGCGTAGCCATGGGTATGAATTCAGCACCGTCGTAGACCATTTGGTCGTATATTTCATCCGACAGCAGCACCAAGTTATGGCGACCCGCTAGCTCAACAATGGCCATCAGGGTTTCTCGATCGTAGACAGCACCACTCGGATTATTCGGATTTATTACGACGATTGCTCTAGTTTTCGGCGTAATTGCATCCTCCATTTGCTCGAGGTCCGGCAGGAAGCCATTATCCGAAGCGCAGCGATAATGAACGGCTTTACCTCCGTTTAAGGCGACGGCGGCACTCCATAATGGATAGTCGGGGCTCGGCACCAATACCTCGTCGCCAGGATTCAATAGCGCGCGTAATGACAGATCGATCAGCTCGCTTACACCATTGCCAATGAAGACCTCCTCTATCGTCACACCAGTGACGCCACGGCTTTGCTGTTGTATCACGACTGCTTCGCGCGCAGGAAAGATCCCTTTTTGATGGCAATAAGGCTCTGCCTGATCGAGATTTTCAATCATCGCCAGACGCATGGCTTCGGGTGTACGAAAACCGAAGAGACCCGGATTCCCGATATTCAAAGAGATTATTTCATAGCCGCGCTTTTCTAGCTCCAACGCATGATTCGCAAGCCTTCCACGAATTTCATAACGGACATCCTGTAATACTTCGCTACTGCTGACGAGTGGATTGACCACGCTAGACGACTCCAAGGTTCTTCAATGCTTTAATTTCCGCGTCAGAGTACCCCAACCATTCGTGGAGCACCTCATTGGTATGCTCACCTAGTAACGGTGGTGCTCGCTCATATCCCACGGGTGTGCCTTCAAAGTCGACTGGATTCGACACATGCGGAACTGCGTTCCCTGCAGAGTTTTCAATATGTCGCACTAGGCCACGCTCTATGGCATGTTCGTTCGTCAGGACTTCTCCTATGTCGTTAATCGGTCCCGCAGGGACTCTAAGCTCAAGTAATTTTTCCAGCCATTTTTCGGTGCTACCGCTTTGAAATTGCGTTTGCAGTAATTTAATCAATGCCTCACGGTTTTCAATTCGCTTACTCATAGTCGCGAATCGAAAGTCGTTCGCGAGAGACTGCAACCCTAGTGCCTCACAACAATTCTTAAATTGACTGTCGTTCCCCACTGCCAGCATTAGATCTCCATCCGAGGTAGTGAATGTCTGGTACGGAACTAGATTGGGGTGCGCTGTTCCCATGCGCTGCGGTGCCGTGCCACTCAATAGGAAATTGATATTTTGATTTGCGAGCCACGCAACCTGACTGTCATACAGAGGCACGTCTATAGTTTGCCCTTGCCCGCTTACAGCGCGTGAGTTCAGTGCTGCGAGGATTGCGGTAGTAGCGTACATCCCAGCCATGATGTCACTGACAGCAACGCCAACTTTCTGCGGCCCACCGTGTTCACCCGCTACGGGTCCAGTTACACTCATCAGTCCAGCGGATGCTTGAATCATCGCATCATAACCCGGCTGATCTACCCTAGAGCCGGTTTGGCCATAGGCAGAAATTGAACAATAGATCAGTCGTGGATTGAGCTTTCTGAGATCTTTCGGACCAAGTCCATATCGCGCCAATGTTCCGACTTTATAATTTTCGAGCAACACGTCAGCCTGCATTGCCAGCCCCTTGATGATCTCCTGCCCCTTTGGAGCCGCCAAGTTGACCGTTATTGAGCGTTTGTTTCGATTTGCAGACAGAAAGTAGCCAGACTCCTCACCCAGCCAAGGTGGCCCCCATTGGCGAGTATCGTCACCAACTCCTGGCCGCTCCACCTTCACTACATCCGCGCCATAATCACCGAGAAGCTGGCCCGCCCATGGTCCGGCGAGTATCCGACTCATATCAATAACTTTTATATTTTCGAGTGGGGACGTCACTTTCTAGTCTTCAATAAAAACCCGGCCAACCGTTTCCGGTTGGCCGGGCGGGCCCGCACGGAGATTGCGGATTGCGTGACTCAGTTGCCCGACAAATCGTCGTTGGCCGCTGGGTCGAGCTCTTCTACATCTGCGCCTTTAACTTCACATTGCGCAGGCTTTTTGTTTAATTTCCGATTTTTTCTTACTGAGCCGGATCAATAATAACGATATATCCTCGGATACTTGATCTCGAGATGCAATCCAAGCGGCTATGACTAACCTCAGGATAAGCGTCTATCGATGGTTCATTCGAGGTCGATAATTCCAATAAATCACTCGAATAAGTTATAATAACTAATTGTTTAATAGATACTTAAATTTATATAACTAAGCGTACTTACAATTAATTATATTACATCCAGACCCTCAAGGCATGATTCTAGGAATCGTAATCAATAGTCTAAAATTTACGTCATATCCGCAGCCTTTTTTACTCAATTCAGCCCGCCCCCTACAAAAAAATTGCCCGAATGGTGCATTCACTCTTGAGCATAACTAACCCCTAATGGACAATAGTGACCCACTCCCACTTGGCGCAAGGAGCAATAAGGTGGAAAAGATTTTGGTTGGCCTGAAGCGAGTAGTAGATTACAACGTTCGCGTGCGTGTCAAAAGCGACGGTAGTGATGTTGAGACAGATGGCGTCAAAATGAGTATTAATCCGTTCGACGAGATTGCACTTGAGGAGGCATTGCGCATTAAAGAGCGCGGCGAGGCTTCGGAGGTCATCGTTATCTCCGTCGGAACAGTCGACGCTCAGCAGCAGTTGCGAACAGGCCTTGCTATGGGGGCGGATCGTGCAATTCTGGTTGAGAGTGACTCACCAGTCGACCCGCTGGGTCTTGCTCAAACCTTTAAATCGATTATAGATCGAGACGGTATCGATCTGGTTATTCTGGGTAAGCAAGCCATCGACGATGACAATAATCAGACAGCACAAATGCTCTCTGCAATTTGGGGTCGCCCACAGGCGACCTTTGCATCCAAGCTTGACATAGCAGGTGATAAAGCAACAGTGACCCGGGAAGTCGATGCTGGACTCGAAGTGATCGAGATTGACTTGCCGGCGGTCGTCTCTACTGACCTACGTATGAACGAACCGCGATATGTGAAGCTCCCTGACATCATGAAGGCGAGAAAAAAACCACTGGAACTGATTGCGATGTCGAGCCTAGGCATCGATCAAGGGCCTGAAATCAAGAATGTGATGTTTGAACCACCCCTAGAGCGCGAGCGCGGAGTGATGGTAAACGATGTAGCCAGCCTCGTTGCTGTACTGAAAGAAAAAGGATTAGCGTAATGTCTAAAGTGTTAGTAATTGCAGAGCATGATGGGATTATGCTGAATCCAAGTACAGCCAAGACGGTTGCCTGCGCGGCAAGCATTGATGGTGCTAGCGTTGATGTTGCAGTATTTGCTGCCGCCGCAGGCCCTATCGCTTCTGAGGCGGCGAAGTTGGCGTCGATCGCACGAGTTGTGACATACGAGCGAAGTGAGAATAAGCATGCTCTCGCAGCTGTCATCGCGCCACAGATTGTCGCAGTGGCCGGCGAATACACACATATATTCGGTCCCTCCACCACTTTTGGCAAGGACTTGATGCCGCGTGTCGCTGCCTTGCTGGGTGTGAATCAAATCAGCGATATTATGAGCGCTGAAAGCAGTCATATATTCAAGCGTCCAGTCTATGCGGGTAGCGCCATAGCAACGGTTGAGGCACCTATGGACGCTATTCTGGTTGCGACAGTTCGAATTGCTTCCTACAGTGCTGTCACAAGCAATAATTCGGCCTTAATCGAGAGTGGCAGCCCCTCGATGGTCGACATTCCGACGCATACGCGGTTCATTGAAGTGAAGTCAGGCGCAACTGATCGACCAGACCTACAAACCGCAACAAAAGTAGTGTCAGGTGGGCGCGCGCTGGCTAGCGCAGAGAACTTTGATATTATTTACAAGCTTGCAGATAAACTTGGAGCCGGCGTAGGCGCTTCCCGCGCAGCGGTCGATGCAGGATATGTGCCGAATGAGATGCAAGTTGGACAAACGGGTAAAATTATTGCGCCCGATCTATATATGGCTATAGGAATTTCGGGCGCTATTCAGCATTTGACGGGCATTAAAGACGCCGGGACCATCGTCGCGATCAACAAGGACGAAGAAGCACCGATCTTTGAAGTCGCGGACATAGGTTTAGTAGCCGACCTTTTTACCGCGATACCAGAACTAACTGAAGCCCTCGACTAGAGGGCTTCAAGTATGGCTTCGACCTTACTAACTTCGAACTGACCCGGCGCTTCTATCGCCACGTGGGTAGCTTTTCCGTCATCGACGATGATAGCAAAGCGCTGCCCTCGCATGCCCATACCGAATCCTGACGCGTCCATCTCCAGACCAAGAGCCCCTGCATACTCTCCGTTACCATCAGCCAACATCATTACGTTACCGCCAACACCGCGGTCCTTGCCCCATGCATCCATTACAAACACATCGTTGACTGCCATACAGGCAACAGTATCAACATTCTTGCCCTTCAAGGCATCAATTTGGTCAACGTAACCGGGGAGATGATTCATCGAGCACGTCGGTGTGAATGCGCCGGGGACAGATACAAGAACGACCTTCTTGCCGGAAAATAGGTCGCTGGTAGAGAGGGCGCCAGGACCGGATTCGGTCATGATGCCAAAGGTTCCGGACGGCATACTTTCGCCTACAGCTATAGTCATTTGAACGCTCCTACTTGAAGAATATTTTAGTACTCGTTCTCGGCGACATGAATTACCAAGCCGTCAAGTTTATCTGAAACCTCTATTTGGCATGTAAGACGGCTGTTCGCTTTACGGTCAAACGCCGCGTCGAGCATACTATCCTCCATATCATCCATTTCATTTAGTTTTTTAATCCATGCTTCATCGACATAGCCATGGCAAGTCGCGCAAGCGCAGGCTCCACCACATTCGGCAACTATCCCATCGATATTATTGTTGATTGCGCCTTCCATGACTGAGTAGCCATTTTCGACCTCAACTTCATGTCGGGTTCCGTCTTGAGCCTGATAAATGATTTTTGGCATTAGTTCTTTTCACCACCCCTTAAGAGCGCGCAATAATAAGGGCGTTGCCCATTACTGGTCAACGCCCTTAGGATTAAATATGTAAAAATACTATCGAGTTCCAGATTTAGGCGCGCGCGCTCCGTGCTTTTCTTTCTTCTAGCTCTTTACGCTTCTTTCTTGCAGCTTCTTCTGCGAGTTGAATTTGGCGATTTCGCTCAACCTCGGCATCAATAACTTGCATCCACTGGCGAGAGGTCCGCTGCGACCTCCGAACCTTTGCCGCCTTTTGAAAAGCGGCCTTGGAGTCTGCGTATTTTTGTACGTTGTAAAGGCACATTCCAAGGGAAATCTGGACATTGTCAGGGCTTTTCAAATCACCCTTTCGCACGGCTGTTCTGGCCGACTTAACGCAATTCGGATAGTCACCAACATTAAGATAGGAATTGGCCAAGCGAGCGTCGACTTCCCCGTTATCAGCAAGGCGGGCAGCCTCCTTCAGTGCTGGAATCGCTTTCGCGTCCTCCATTGCCAGCATCCAACTTTGAGATAGAAGCCGGTAATGCTTCTCATTCTTCTCGACAATGCCAGCGCTCATCTTCTCTTCCAGCAAGATTGCGGCCTTATAAGGCACTTCCGCCTGCAAGTAGAGTTGCGACATCGTCACGAATTCCGCGCCTTTCTCCAGCATTCCTTGCGTGAATGCGGCGTCATACGCGTAAATCAGCTTCTCGTCTTGCCCAAGCTCAGTATAAGCACCTGCAAGCGACTTCCAGTAGCGCTTCTTAGGCCACGTCTGCAATAGAATCTTTTGAATGTCGCGTACCTTGCCATAATTTTCTTGCTGAAAGTATGCAAAATTCAGCAGTTCCCACCAGTTTTCTTTGGCAGGCTTGCCGCGATCCTTGGCGACTTGCATAGCACTCTCTATTGGCTGGATCATGCTTTGGTATTGATTTAGGTTGTAGTGAATCTGCGCCTTTAGAATAAAAGGATCCGACCCTGGGTTCGTCTCCAAAACAAACCATTTATCGATTGTTACCAATGATTCCTCGTAGCGCTCGTCCATTGTTAGTAGCTGCGCAACCGTTAACGTAGTTTGTTTTTCCATTTGTGGTTCGAGACTTGGAATTGCGAGGAGTTTCTGGAATGTCGTAATTGCCGCAGTTGTGTTGTCGGTATTGTAGTGAAGGAAGCCGATATAATTTAGGACATTCGCCTGCTCATACTCTGTCAATTCATCCGGATCGTATAATTTATTCAGCAGCTTTAGGGCTCCTTGGTAATCTTCTGCCTCACCCAATTCCTGAGCTTTGGTTATGCGCTCATAGACTTCTTTGCTGACCGCCTGCGCCCGCTTCGTCTTCGTCTTATCTTGCTTATCTGCCTGCCCACTACCTTGTGCGGCGGCATTTGTGCACGCCAACATTCCGGCGAGCAATAACATGCACAGCTTCAATGAAATTCCACGATCAGTATTCATAAAATTAAACATCCTTTGGATAGGGTCCCCCGCTAAGGGTTATCAATCGCTCCTTAATCTTGAAGCTCGAACGTAATACGCGTCTTAACGCCCGGCACTTCGACCGGAATACCGTCGACAACACGAGGTTTATACTTAAACTTAACGACGGCCCTGGTTGCGGCACGTTCAAA
>Ga0055584_100000751_pt1 | contig 30983 bp, 26 predicted proteins | sample OSDHelmetaG_FD_58716 | JGI IMG/M metagenome (GOLD analysis project Ga0055584, IMG submission 58716) | Pelagic marine sediment microbial communities from the LTER site Helgoland, North Sea, for post-phytoplankton bloom and carbon turnover... | ecosystem: Environmental > Aquatic > Marine >... | reverse complement strand
ACTTCGATGGCGTGCGCATTACTCCGGAGTACGTGCAAGCCGGAGGTCCACCGATATGGCTTGCTGCAACGACCCACGCAAGTGCTAGCCGCGCGGCTCGTTACGCAACACATCTATTGCCGCAAGGCGGTTGCGAAAAAACAATCGTTCCGTATCGCCAGCAAATGCGCGCAAAAGGGCTGGATCCACAGCACTATCGGGCCGGTATTATTCGCGGCTGTTTTGTGACCGATGATGAGGAACGCGACTGGCCTCGGATCAAGGAGTCGGAGCGCTACCGCATGCGGCTATACAGTCGTTTTAGCCAAGAGGCCGGGCGCAACATTTGGTCAGGTGAAGACATCATTCCGCAACAGTGGATCGTGGGTGACGTGGCAAGTTGTGTGCGACAACTCTATGACTTCATGCGTCAGTACGGCATTACGGATGTGGTGACCTGGGGGATTCCGCCCAGCATTAAGATGGACCAGATGAGCGCCAGCCTCGAGGCCTTCGCGACCCAAGTTGTGCCGCAAGTGCGAGCCTTACTCGAGCAAGAATAATTCGGCAGCGGAAATTTTCTCCCGCTCGACTTTCCCGAGAACGACTTCGAGCGTGTGGCACCTGTGTGCGAGCAACAACGTGCTCAAGCAACAATCGACTCACGACAGGCCAGCTCGATTTACTTGACTGCCTGAGTGTAGATGCCGTGCACGGCATCTCCCCACTGCGCACTAACATCGCCTGGTGTATTCGCACCCGCTTTGCCGGCAACAACGCCAACTCCCTTAACTCCAATGCCGCGAGCGAGTGTCGTCTTGTCAACTAAGCGGTATGGCGTTCCCTCGATTGGTGTCGCGCTTTCGAGCAAGGCCACCATCGCGTCACGATCCGTTGATGCGATGCCATGGATCACATCGATGCCCCACGGCGGCTGTACTTCGAGTTCAAACGAGCCGCCACCATCGCCAATCGTTAGCACTTGGTCGCGCACAACGCGGGCGCCGTCATCAAACTTATTGGGGTAGAGCAGCACCGTCGCACCATCTGAAGAATGCACAAACACGGCCACATAACTGTCGACGCTAACACTAACTTTGATGCTGAAGCGTTCGCCACCAACAAAACTCTCACGTCTCGGATCCAGCCACACACGTAAGTCAATAGCTTGATTCGGCAACTGCTCGCGCAGACGCATAACAGCATCGATATTTTGTGTGGCGCTAGCCGCGAGTCCGTCTTGGTATTCCGCCAGCAAGGCTTGCAACTGCTGCGCTCGTTCGACCGCGGCAACCACTGGGCCGGGTGAGGTGGATGACGACGTGGATGGCAAAGCGGACGGCGTAGCGGACGGCGTAGCGGAGCCAGAGACAGGCTCATTGGCAACAGACTGTGCAGGCTGCATGACCGGCGCGCTTAGGTCCTCGCGAACGACCAACCAAGCACCGGCGCCAAGCACTGCAAGGCTTGCGATTACCGCGACTATTTTGACTGAGAAAGCTGCTCGACTTGGCTGCGGCTCGATAGGTGCAGGTGGCGTCGGAACCGACGCATCGCCAGCGCTCGACAGCGCTGCGTAGAGTCGCTCAATAGACTGCTCCAGAGGCTCGCTCATCGCATCCAGCCAGTGCGGCACCGTTAAGAAGTACTCCATGGCGCCTGAAGGCGCTATATCTTCGATGCGAAATGGGATAACCGTAATACCGTGATTTATCGCACGCTCAACTTCACGCAACACTTGTTTTGAATCATTCGCGCTGCCGGAAAATACCACCACCATGGTAGTAGAGCGCTTAATCCCTGAAATGATTGCTTCCGCCCACTCCTGGCCAGGGTCAATATCACGCGGCGCGACCCAACAGCGCAGCTTGCGCTGCTCAAGTCCAGCCACAACTGCGTCTGCAATTTTCCGGTCTTTACTAGAATAGGAAATAAAGACAAGGTCGTGCAGTTCAGCAGTCATAAGCAATTCTCTGGTGGGCAATTTCACGCCGCAACAATCTATCCTCCCACGCGCCATGTGTAGCCATTGCGGTCAAGCTCTACGGTGATTGCCAGTGCACGAGCCGATAGTTCGTTGAAACACCAAGCGCCGCGTCAATCACGAACATCTTACAGGCTCGAGTCAGAATACCGGCTATTACGAATGCATTGTTTGGCAGCTCATGCTGGTGCCGGATGAGAGCCGAGGCCAAGCGGTCAATGCTAGCGCCCACGCAATGCGCAGTCATAGAGCTCTCGTCGTAAAAAAAGCATCACAGCGAGCAATTCGCTATCGCTAGGCGTTTGCAACGGTGTTCAGAATCGTGCCACTCAGGAGTAAGCTAGTTTGCTTGTGAGTACTGATACTGCCGGAGTAGTAAGAGCATGGCCATACGCAAGATTGCCCGCATGGGTCACCCGATACTGCGCCGGGTCGCACAAGCAATAGCCCATCCGACCGATCCAGAACTCATTCGGCTGGCGCGTGACCTGGTAGATACATGCGAGGATGTTGGCGGCAATGGCATCGCTGCACCGCAAATCTACGAGCCCATTCGAATGTTCGCCTACCGCGTACGCGCACAAGTCATACCTGCAGGCGCGTCAATGGAGGCAATCCCGTGGACAGTATGCATCAACCCTGAAATCACCATGCTAAGTGATGAGACCAAACTGTATTGGGAGCGCTGCCTGTCATTGCCCGGTTTGTATGGGCAAGTACCGCGCGCTTCGCATATTGAATTTCGTTGGACCGACCTGGAAGGTAAGCGCCATGGTGTTACCACCCGTGGATTTCACGCACGCTTATTGCAACATGAATACGATCACCTAGACGGCATGCTGTATCCGATGCGCATGATCGATAACTCGACCCTAGGCTTCGTCAGTGAGCTAGAACCAGCTACTTACCCAAATCTGCCGCGCGACGTGGTTGATTATACCAACCCGTCACCACTATAAGCCGGCGTTACTTAAGGTTAAGGGCACGCGACCTAGCCGTGCTTCATGACAACTAGGTCGATGCCTGATGGCCGCGTTAAGTCACCCAAGAAGCGCGGTTATTTCGTTTTCTGAGAGGCCAACTTCGCGCGCCTTACCTACGATATCGGCCCAGGTCTGATCCGCCAGCGGTAAACCGTTCTCGAGACGCTCAGCCATTGTGCGCTGCTCTTTTTCGCCAGGGATCAACACTTCCCCACCCGCCTCAGCAGGGTGCGTGTCTTTTACAAACGCGATGTAGTTGCGCACTTCATTGACGAACCAATCATCTGATTGAAAATGATTAACGTGCAGATAAATAGACAGCATGCCGTTTGCGAACGGACGCCGCTCAGTATCACCCTTAGCACTCGACACACCCGAGCCAGTCAACGCGCCAGCAAACATCTCCATAAAGAAGTTGATGCCAGATCCTTTGTGCATGCCGAAGCCCGTGAGTGCACCGGGGCCCTTGCTCGGATCGGGGAAACGATTCGATTCTAGCGGGCCGTAGAGCGGCGACGGATCCGAGGTCAAGTTGCCATCTTCATCAATAAGCGCACCGTCCGGCAACGGCTTACCACCGCGCAATGCCACCAAGGCCTTGCCTTCCGCAACAAGCGAGGTGGCAAAGTCGTGCACGATCGGTCCATCCGGTGTGGGCAAACCAAAGCACATCGGTGAGGTACTGCCGCGGCGTTGTTTGCCGCCAAACGGTGCGACCAACAAGCTACCGCGTACGTTGACCATATGCAGTGACGCACAGCCGTGCGCAGCGGCGCGATCAGCCCAGTCACCAATACGGCCAAGATGGCCTGCGTTCTTCAAAGCCACTACCGCGGCGCCGAGCTTGGTCGCTTTAGCAACACCAATGTCTACCGCTTGCTCGCCTACCGTTTGCCCAAAGCCTTGACGTGCATCGACAATCGCCAGCACCTCATTCTCGCTCTCAACTACGGCGGTTGAATTAGGAATGACTTTGCCATCATCTATCCATTCAACGTAGCGCGGCGAGCGGATTATGCCGTGGCTATCGTGGCCACGCAGATTCGCTCCAACCAAGCGCGTTGCAATAGTAGTCGCCTCTACGCTGTTGCAGCCCTTGCGCTCAAACATCGCCGCAATTAGACGTTCCGCACCCGCGGCCGCAACAACCACGCCACTATCGGTCTGGGTCACTGACATCAATATCTCCTGAGTTTAAAATCTATTTATCGAATCATTGGCTCGCCGCGCACTGCCTTGGCGCAGCCTTTACATCGAGTTTGGAAAAATCCTACGCGCAGCTACAGCGCGCGTTGCAATATGCCCATAACTTGCTCTGGACTATCAATTTTTTTTGGATTAGAGAACGTCCAATCGTCCAACATACAATTTCGCGCGAGCTGCGGCAGCTGCTCAGTTGTTACGCCGACACTCGTTAAGCTGCGCGGTAAGCCAAGGCCACCGATGAACGCGTCCAGCACTTCAGAAGCAGGCTTGCCCGCTTGCCCCATACATTCGGAAATCAGTTTCTGGCGCGGCGCATTAACGCTGAGGTTATGCTCCAACACAAACGGCAGCATGACGCATGAGGTATAGCCATGCGGCACGTTTGCGGTGCCGCCGAGAATGTGTCCAATTGCGTGGCTGGCACCCAAACGGGTGCCGGTTACAATTCCGACCATCGACATCCATGCTCCCATCAAACATTGATGGCGCGCTTCAAGGTTGTTCGGATCAGCCTTAACCGCAGGCAAACCCGCGCCTAACAGTCGCAGGGCCTGCATTGCAGCGCCGTCAGTGTATTCGTTCGCGTCGATAGAGCACAAAGTCTCAACCGCATGGTCAACCGCCCGAATGCCGGTAGAGAGCCACAACCATTCGGGTGTATGCACTGTTGCTTGCGCATCCAGGATCACTGACAGAGGAATCATTCCGTCATGCATGAACGACTGTTTCAGACCAACCCGAGCATCAGTTACACCCGCACGTGCATTAAATTCTCCAGCTGACAATGTCGTCGGCACCGCAACTTGGCGCACCTTCGGCGCAGCAAACTCTGGCTGGTGACGCTCGCCGCCTTTAACCACGGTACGCAATGGCTCCATGCCATCTTCATCGGTAACGTTATGTTCCAAACAAATTGTTACCGCCTTGCCGCCATCGGTGACCGATCCACCGCCGTAAGTTACCAGCAAATCTGCGCGCGCATCGCGTGCGGCATTGGCGCAGGCAACCACTGCTGAGCGCGGTGTATGTGATGGCATGTCGTCGTACACGCCAGCGTAGCGCGCACCTAGTGCCGCAGCTACTTGGCTTATCGCATCGGTGTTGCGGTTCAGGCTACCACTGGCGAGGATAAACACTCTGCGTGCACCCGATCGCTCGGCCTCGCTGACAATAGCCGCGGTTGCATTTTGACCGAATATGACTCGGTCCATGCCGGTGAACACCATCTGACCTGCTTGCATGACTAGCTTCCTTTGTTGCCTTGGAGTTACAGCTTGGCCGGCCCAAGGATAATTTTCTACGGTGTGCGGATGGCACCACCATCAGGACGATTTCCGTGGTCGCAGATGCGCCATCCAGTGTTTTTCCCACAGCCGAAAGATGCGGCTGATGACGAACACCAGCACCATGTAAAACAGCATCGCTGTGATGAACCCTTCGTACGCCAGATAATAGCGTCCGTTCAACCACCGCCCTACGCCAAGAATGTCTTGCAGTGTGATCGTACTTAACACAACCGAGCTGTGGAGCATGAAGATTACTTCGTTGGAATACGCAGGCAAAGCGCGCCTGAATGCGCTTGGCAGCACAATCCTGCGCATCATAGTTGCCGCGGTCATGCCGCAAGCGCGCGCCGCTTCTACCTCTCCGCGTGGCGTAGTTTCGATAGCTCCGCGTAGAATTTCAGTGGTATATGCCGCAGTGTTGAGGGTAAACACCAACAACGCACACCAATAAGCCTTAGATAAAAACGGATCCCATAAAAAGCTTTCGCGCACCATCTCGAATTGCGCTAAACCGTAATAGACGAGGTATATCTGGACCAACAACGGAGTACCACGAAAGACATAGGTAAAGCACCACACCGGCACGTTGATGATTGGCTTCGCATACGCCCTAGATATGGCCAAGGGAACGGCCAGTGCGCCGCCCAAACATAGTGCCAACACGGTGATCTCAAGGGTCAATAAGGTACCGTCGATGAATCGGTCCAAATGGTCCCAGACCAGCATGAAATCCAGCGGTGAATGATTCTCGCTGAGGTTTTTAAGATACTCGGCGAAGCTACGCTCGCTCGCGGCTGTGTTCACGACGCGCGCACATCCGCATTGTAGCGCCGCTCCAGCCAGCGCAAGCCGACATCCGACACCGCGGTCAAGATCAAGTAGATAATCAACACCGCGAACATGAATGTGAAAGGCTCGCGAATTGAACGGCCCGCTGTCGATGCGTTCGCGACTAGATCATGCAATCCGATCACCGACACTAATGCGGTTGCTTTAAGCAGCACGAGCCAGTTGTTGGTAAACCCAGGCAGTGCGAAGCGCACCATCTGCGGCCATATAATTCGTCGAAACATCAGCGGGCCGGTCATGCCAACTGCAATACCGGCTTCGAGCTGTCCCTTCGGGATCGCCAAGATTGCGCCGCGAAATGTCTCGGTCATGTATGCGCCGAATACGAAGCCGATCGAGACAATGCCTGCGGTAAATTGATTGATCTCGACGTAATCCCACAAGCCGGTTGCAGCGCCAAGATCATTGACCAACTGTTGGCCGCCATAGAACAGCAGCATCATCAGCACGAGATCCGGTACACCGCGCACAAGCGTGGTGTAAGCGTTAGCCACAGCTTTCGCTACCGGACTACCGTTCAGCTTGGCCAGTGCCCCTAACAAGCCCAGCAATACTGCTAGCAGCAAGGACCCAAGTGCGAGTTGCACAGTTACGGCGGTGCCTTCCAGCAACAGCATTCGGTATGCCCAGATGGAATCCATAGCGCGCGACCCTTCAGTTGTGAATTGAGCGCGCGGGCGTAGATGCGTAAGCCTTTACACATTACCGCCCACATTGCCCGATAAAGTTAAATCGCGGCGCTATTGAGCACATGGCACGGGTGCGTCATTCGACACGCCCAAATCGCTTAGCGCATGGCCTACTAAGAGCACAAACCGACACGCGATTCAGTCACCATATATGTCTATTTTGAAGAACTTATCATTTAGCGATTTATAAGTTCCGTCAGCGCGCAACGCAACAATCGCGGCGTTTAATTTGTCACGCAACTGCGTGTCTTGTTTGCGAACTGCAAACCCGGCGCCCTCGCCCAGGCAGGGGAGATCTTTTTGTGCCTCGCCGAGGAACGCAAAATCTTTGCCTGCATCTTTGTTTAAGAAGCCTTCGAGCGCCTGCAGTGAGTCAGACAGTTGCGCATCCAGCCGACCCGAGGCGAGATCCTGGAAAACTTCTTCCTGAGTCGCATACAGCACTATTTCCGCATCACCGAAGAATTTCTCCGCATAACACTGATGGGTCGTAGACCGTTGAACGCCGATGCGTTTACCTTTTAAACCCGCTTTGCTGGCCTCGAAGCCAGCACCCTTTTTAGCAACAACCATCGCCGGTGTATGGTAATACTTGACGGTAAAATCAACTTTCTTCTTGCGTTCGGCCGTAATCGACATCGACGCAATGATGACATCAAACTTACGCGCAAGTAACGCCGGGATCATGCCATCCCAATCCTGTTCAATGAGTGCGCATTCACGCCCCAACTTGGCGCAAACAGCGTTTGCGATATCGATGTCAAAACCCTTCAAGGTGCCGTCAGCTTCTTTCCACGAAAACGGCGGGTATGCACCTTCAACGGCGATGCGCAATTTATCAGCGGCAAAGCTAGCTGTATTCGACAATCCCAGCGCAACACTCAATACGATTAGTGCGATCAGTTTAGATTTCATGCAATTCTCCTCGTCTCAACTCTCGTTTGGTCTTGTTTGATATTTAGCGTATGGCAAGCGCTCATGCGCTGCTGTGACCCGAGCGCCTAATGTAGCGCTCGCGACAGAAATTGCTGTAGGCGCGGCGACCGCGGGTGTTCAAGTACGGACTGCGGCGCGCCTTGCTCTTCGATCTGTCCCTGGTGCAGGAAAATGACCTTGTTGGAAACATCCCTGGCGAAGCCGATCTCATGCGTTACCACCAACATCGTACGACCTTCGTCGGCTAAATCACGCATGACCTTCAAGACCTCGCCCACCAACTCAGGGTCAAGCGCCGAGGTCGGCTCATCGAACAGCATCACTGCCGGCTCCATTGCGAGTGCGCGCGCTATCGCTGTGCGCTGCTGCTGGCCACCAGAGATATGCGCCGGGTAGTAATTACGGCGCTCGTACATGCCAACGCGCTGTAAAGTCGCATCCGCGCGCTCCGCGGCCTCAGCCTGCGACATCTTCAACACATAAACGAGCGCCTCGGTGACATTTTGCGCAACTGTCATATGGGTCCACAGATTGAAGCTCTGAAATACCATGCCGAGCCGAGCGCGCATTCGCACTACTTGCGCCATGTCCACCGGATGCACACGACCGCCCGCGTCTTCGGTCATTTGAATCGTCTCCCCGTGCAAGGCAACACTCCCGGCGTCCGGGGTTTCGAGCAAGTTGAGACAGCGCAACAGCGTACTCTTGCCTGAGCCCGAAGCACCTAGCAGCGACATCACGTCGCCTTCATTCGCACACAGATCAATACCCTTCAGGACCTGCTCATCACCAAAGCTCTTATATAAGCCCTGAACCACCAATGCGGCAGCATCCGAGAATGTATTCGTCATTCGAGATATACACATATTGAGTCGGAAGATGGCAGTTTACACCTTGGTTGGCGCGCGCAAGTAACCGATAATTTTCCGCCAACGCAAGCTATTGACGTCCACACCGTCCGCGTGGTGCGGTAGGTGCATTGAGCCTCCTCACGCATTGGCGCTTGGCGCTGCCCAGCATCGACATCATGTGACAAACTGTGTTTCCGCCATTGCAACTTATCTAGTCCATGCAGCCAGTTGAGTCCGCCGCCGAACGTACGCTGATCCTAATCACAGTCTCACTGTGCACGATGCTGTACTCCCTCACGGTTACGATTGCGAACGTGACGCTGCCGCAGTTACAAGGCGCGCTGTCTGCGACGCCAGACCAAGTCTCGTGGATTATTACTCTCAATATCGTCGCAACCGCGGTCGTCACGCCGGCTTCGGGTTGGCTCGTTGGGCGCTTCGGCCAGCGGCGTTTGCTGCTGTGGTCAATAACTGGCTTCACCCTGGCAACGCTTGCCTGTGCGTTTGCCGAATCGCTCGGCCCGTTGTTGCTCTATCGCATCGGTCAAGGTGCATTCGGCGCACCGCTTGTGCCACTGTCGCAGGCCATCGTAGTTGCTACCTACCCGCCTGAACAGCGCGCCAGAGCACAATCGATATTTGGTATGGCGGTGGTAATTGGGCCGGCCGTCGGGCCTGTCTTTGGTGGCTATTTGGCTGAGCTCTACAACTGGCGCTGGGTATTTTTGCTGGTCGTGCCGTTATGTGTCGTCGCGCTCGTGTGTGTATGGTTTTTCATCCGCGACGGCGGCCGCAATGCACGTGTGAAGCTCGATTGGACCGGTTTCCTGGCGCTGTCGATTGCGGTCACGTGCATGCAATTGGTAATGGACCGCGGAGACCGGCTCGACTGGTTCGAGTCTACCGAAATTCTCATTCTGAGTGCCGTCACACTGTGGGCGTTCTACACATTTGTGGTGCATACCATCACGAGCAAGAACCCGTTCATTTCGCCAACGCTGTTTCGCGATCAGAACTTCACCGTTGGGGTGATCCTGGTGTTCGCGTACGGCATGCTCAACTTTACGCCGATCGTGCTATTTCCACCGATGCTGCAGCTACTTAAAGGCTGGCCAGATTCACTCATCGGCTATATGTTAGCGATGCGCGGCGCTGGACTGGTCCTGGGCTTCTATGTTGCCGGAAAAATGGGGCAACTGGATCCGCGCTACGGTCTACTTCTTGGCATCGCATTTGTCGGCTATAGCGGCATCGAGATGATGCGCTTCGACTTAAACGTCCCAGATCACATGGTGGCGTGGGTCGGCGTTCTGCAGGGCATTGGCTGTGGCGTTATGTGGGTACCCTTATCCGTCATCACATTCGCAACATTGCCGCCTAAGCTGCTCGCTGACGGCGCCGCCATTTTCCATCTGCTGCGCAATTTTGGCAGTAGCATATTCATATCCATTTCGGTGATGGCAGTGATCCGAACGAGCAAGATCAACTATTCACAGATCGCCGAGAATGTCAGCCTCTACAGCGAGAATTGGCGGCCCGGCACTGTCGTTGAAGACTGGAACATCGAAACCGTACGCGGCCTCGCCGCGGTGAGCAACGAGGTCAATCGACAAGCACAAATGATTGGCTATACCAACGCGTTTCTGATGTACACCGTGGCCTGCTTTGCTTCTCTGCCACTGTTATTTTTGGTGCGCATGAAGCGCACATAAACGGCTCCACCGAGGTTGTCGTGTAGTCGTTGCGATACATGCACGACGAGGGCGTATCAGCTCGGCTTCTTAATCGTAGCAAGAGCTGACAAAGCCATCGCCCGTGCTTCGCGATGATCGACGATTGGGCGCGGGTAATCCTTATCCAGACAGACTTTTGCAGCCGCCAGCACCTGCGCAGGCGCGACGCTAGGCTGATGTATCCAACGCTTGTCTAAGCGCGCTAATTCGGGCACCCAGCGGCGAATGTAGTCACCGTCACTGTCGAAGCGCTCAGCTTGCAGAGTCGGATTAAAGATTCGAAAATATGGCGCCGCGTCTACGCCACAGCCAGCCGCCCACTGCCATCCCATCGAGTTGTTGGCCAGACTTGCGTCGAACAAGGTATCCCAGAACCAGCGTTGTCCAACTCGCCAATCAACCAGCAAATGTTTAACCAAAAAAGACGCGACGTTCATGCGCACTCGATTGTGCATTGTGCCGGTGCGCCATAACTCGCGCATGCCCGCATCAATCAGTGGGTAACCCGTCTCCCCCCGTTGCCATGCCACTAACGCGCCGACGTCGCCACGCCCGTCGGACCACGGAAACTGGGCAAACGCAGGATTGAGTGGTGCACTCGGCATGTGTGGGAAATGAAACAGCAAGTAATGGGCGAAATCGCGCCAATATAGTTGGCGCTCAAACGCACGAGCGCCATCGCTTAGCGCGCCGTTTCCAGCACCAACAGACAGCCGTGCGCGTATTTGCCGTGGCGAAATCTGCCCATGATGCAAATATGGCGACAATGCCGACACACCATCGAGCGCAGGCTCGTCTCGCCCAATTTGGTAATTATCTATAGCAGTTGCCGCAAAGCGCTCGAGCGCGGCGCCAGCGCCTGCTTCGCTTGGCGTCCAGCCTGCCAGGACTTGGCGATGCCAAGGGCTACGTGGCAGCAGTTCGAGAGCATCCACGCTCAAACTGGGAGCATGCTGGTGTGATCCAGAGATGCTCGCGGGCGCACACAAGGGTGGCGCTTGAGGGTTAATTTGTGTGCAGTGCTTCCAATAGGCCGTAAACACTTTAAACGGCGTACCTTGGCGATTCTTTATCGCTTGCGGTTCGTTCAATAAGTAGCTTGCAAAGCTTCGCGCCTCTATGCCCGCGGCCGCGGCTCGGCGTTTGAGCGCGGCGCTTTGTGCGATGGCGGCCGGTTCGTACAACCGATTCCAGACAATGCTGCGCGCTGAGACGGCCTGCGCGTGGTGCATCAACGTATCAACGACCGAGCCGACGGCAATTATCAAGCGCGCACTCCCACGCCGTTCTAACTCAGATGCAAACCCACCTAGCGCATGATGCAGCCATACCCTAGCAGCCGCCCCGAGCGGCCAGCCTCCATCCTCAGCAGGATTCCATACGAACACTGGCACCACGTCCCCACGTGCCGCCGCATAAGCAAGGGCTGGATTATCGTGTACTCGCAAATCCCGCCGCACCCACAGCAAAACAGGACCGGACAGATTAGCGTTCATCGGTTACCACGCCCGCAGTCTTCAGACCGGTGCTCATCAAGCAAAGACATACGCTCCAGTCAGAGTAAACAGCACCACAGCGGTGCCAGGCAAAACGCGAGGCGCACGGCCGCGAGTGCATCTACGAGGCAATGCGTGGTCATAAGACTTGCGCAAAATTATGATTACCCTCGTATAAGCTATTGAATCAATTGTTGCATGAAAGCATCCAACTCAGGCAGAGCATCACCAAGTGAGGGAGCCAAGCAATAGCGTCGTCTCCTACCACGGCAAACTGAAGCATTAGACCACGCTGGTGTGGGTTTTTCATCGACGCAAATGGTAAGCCCGACGCACACACAGGATTCGAGCTGATGCGCAATACGCGAAATTGTCGAGCGTCAGCTCAGCTAGCTAGACTAAGCACCTCCAGGCACTCGAAACCGCTTTCGCAATCAATGATTTCGTAGTTACAGCCTGGTGCAAAGGTGACACAGTCCCCAGGCAAGATGGTTGCGTTTTGACCGTCATCGTAGTTGATACGACAGTGCCCTTGCAGGCCAAACAACATGTAAAAGTCGAACTCGCTGGCGCGCATTTCGGCAACCGGCTCGAGCCCATCAGCGACCCTACTCAGCTGCGCTAGCACACGCCCGTCGCTGGCGTGCGCGATGCCCAGGTCACGGCGCACCATCCACGGCCTGAATGGATGCGGGGTGTAGCCAACTTCAGCCGCGTGCACAACGTTAAATCGTTGCCCTGCTCCGTCGCCTGGCGACACATAGGGTTCAAGCGGCGCTTCAATGGTAGGAAACTCGGCCGGACTTACAACTTCCAATATGACACAGTCACGCGAGCGGTCAGTTTGCTGGTGAACGATAGTGGAAGGTTGAAAAATACAATCACCCGGGATCACACTTACCTCACCAAAATCCGCATACTCGAAAGTCGCAGCGCCGTTCAGAACATAGATGAACTGCGTTTCCAATTGATGCCGGTGAGTTCCCGTGCCGCCTGGCATTGCTTGAGTTGAGCGGCTCAACGATGCGCGCCAGCGCCCGCTCGTCGCGGCGCGCACGCCGAGATCGCGATACTCAAGAAAAGATCGCAAGCCCCCGGGCGCAAAGCGGGACTTTGAAGCTTTGTTAATGTGTGTTTGAGTCATGCATGAATACTCAGGCAAAAAATTCACCCGCGCCGAATGGCGACGGACTCAGGTTTTGGACTAAGGCTAGGGTCGCATTCAGACTTACGCCCCACAGCGCAAAGCTTGAACAAGTAAGCGAATAGAACAAGGCCATGCAAGCAATACTATGCCAAGACTACTCATAGTTGCACTCGGCGCACTCGGTGCAACCTTGTTGGAGGCATCTGCACGGCGCGGAGTCTTCGATGAAATTATTGTCGCTACTCGCAGCCCGGAACGTGTATTGGCGAAAATCAACAATGCCAGAATTGGTGCCGCCCTAGAAGGACACTATCCGCAGATTCGTGTCGCGCCGTTTGACATGTATGCGCCAAACGCCGGCGCTGAGCTACAGGCATTACATCCAGATGTCATCTTTGCCTCACCATCGATGCTGCCGTGGTGGCGCTTGCCGAACGTTGCGCCACCATTGCGTACGCACATTGCGGATGCGCCGTTTGCAACCTTTCTACCCTTGCATCTCGCGCCAATGTTAGCGCTACAACGGGCAATGCATAGCTCGGGGCTCGATTGCCCGTGGATTGGCGCATCCTATCCGGATGTGGTGAATCACGTTCTCGCTTGTATTGGCGCGCCGCCGACCTGCGGCACCGGCAACCTACAAGAAGCAATACCAAAAGTACATTTTAGCCTGCAACATCTTGCTGACTATGCGCCGGAGAAATTGCGGGTTTGGCTCGTTGCGCAGCATGCATTCGAATATTTCTGTTATGCATCGACGGCTTCCGAAGCAACTCCTCCGTACCTGCTCCGCGCCGAGCTTGGCGGGCGCGACGTAAGCGCCGAAGCACGCGCGAGCATGTTCACACCATTCCCTATCCCCTACGAGCTTGATCTCAACAACATTACAGTCAGCGCAAGCTTGAGCATTATTGAAGCCCTCGCGGGTGCCAACGGCATAGATACGCATGTGCCTGCGCCCAACGGCATGCTCGGTGGTTACCCCGTGCGCGTCGATGCGAGTGGCGTCAAACTGAGGCTGGATGAGCATTGGCCGATTGCACAAGCAGTGGCGACAAATCGTGCTTCTTTGCCGTTTGATGGTATCGCTGAGATTGCCACCGACGGCACTGTCTTGTTCTCCGACGCGACCGCGCGAGTGCTAACGCAAATAACCGGCCAAACGACCGACGCGCTTGCTCCCGCAGATGTACCAAGGCTCGCGGCTACTATGTATGCAAAGTTAACTAAGGCTTGAGCTATCGCGACGGCAATCACCATGCACTAAGTTCACCGTGATACTGATTACGTCGAAAAGCCCCTCACCAAGTTCGATAATAGGAGCGTTCAATGAACTCGCCCAGCGACCACAATCAGAGTCAAGTCGTCGAAGACACACCAAGCGCGATAACGCTGCACCAACCACTCACCGGCATGCGCGTGGTCGAGATGGGATCAAGCGTTGCCGGCCCCTATGCTGGATGGGTGTTTGCTCAGCTTGGCGCAGAAGTGCTGAAGGTTGAGGACCCACGCAGCGGTGATGCAACGCGCCATTGGGGTGTTAACGATACACACGGGCACACAGCACTATTCGAGACGCTAAACAACGGCAAAAAGTCGATCGCTGTCGACCTTACTGATAGTGGCGATAGAGACGCGCTGCGCCGCCTCATCGTCGCAAGCACGGACATCGTGTTACAAAATTTGCGTCCCGGTTTTGCCGAGCGGTGCGGCTTAGGTCAAGAAGCGCTTATCGCTGCAAAACCGGACCTCATCTATTGTGACCTCGGCGCATACGGCAAAGGTGGCCCACTGCAGCATCTGCCTGGATACGATCCATTAATGCAAGGTTTCACCGGGCTCGCGCAAGCAACCGGCACCGAGGACTCGCCCGCGCGCGTGGCCGCTCCGGTGACCGACTTCCTGACCGGTATTTGGTCGGTTGTAGGCGCGCTCAGCGCCCTACAAACCCGTCACCAAACCGGCAAGGGCAGCGCCGTGGATGTCAGCTTAATGGAGTCTGGGATCGCACTGATGACAATGTTCGTCGGCCTATTTCAGTCGACCAATGCAAGACCACAACGCAATGGGCTACAAGGGCCATTGGTCGCCCCGAACGGCGGCTTCATGGCGCAAGATGGCTTGGTCATGATCGTGTGCGGAACTGACCATCTGTTTCTCAAGCTGTGCGCCGCGATCGACCGGCCGGAGCTCGGCGTAGACCCGCGCTTCGCGAGCGCCACGGCACGTTATGCAGGGCGGGCCGCGTTGCAAACGGAAATCGAGTCTGAGCTAAAAAAACACACACGCGAGCATTGGATGACCAAGATCGGCGACGGCGGCGTACCAATCGCGCCAGTTAACCACGTCGACGAGATGATGGCGCATCCACAAGCACGCGCCGTCGGCATGTTACAGAGCCTGGACACCGATGACGGCACGCACAGCGAGTTCGAAACCGCGCGTTTGCCGATCCGCTTAAATGGTGAGCGTGCTGGTTATACGCATCGCGCGCCGCACCTTGGCGAACACACGGCGGCACTGCTGGACCCGTTCAAGACCGGGCCAGACGCATAACTCAGGCGACTTGCTCCGACGACCAAGTGGCGCCCGTCGGACTAAAGCCCGGTACACGCGTTATTTCGACAATACCGTTACACACTGTGCAGCCGCCTCGCCGCCCACGCTGCCGCCACCATTTTGTGCCAACGCGACCCGCGCTCCGGCGACTTGCCGTGCACCGGCGCGTCCCTCGAGCTGTTCGACTAATTCGACTATCTGCGCGATCCCAGTCGCGCCAATCGGGTGGCCCTTGCGCAACAAGCCGCCGCTCGTATTCACCGGTATTGCGCCACCGAGACGCGTCGCACCATCAGCGATCAGACGCCCGCCTTCGCCGGGCGCGCACAGGCCGAGGCGCTCGTACAAGCTCAGTTCAGCAGGTGCGGATGCATCATGCAATTCGATCACATCCAGGTCACTCGGTACGCACGCCGATTCTGCATAAGCCTCTTCAATGCACAGATCGGTGAGGCCCGGATCGCCCGGCGCTTTTGGCCAGGTTGAGCGCAATACTGAGCTGCGAACACGCACGCCGCGTTTCGAGCCAGTGCTCAAAAGACCTAAAGCGCGCGCCTTGCGCTCACTAACAACGATTACGGCCGCGGCTCCATCGCCAACTGGCGAGCACATCGGGCGCGTCAAGGGCTCTGCGATCATGGGTGCGGCCATGACCTGCTCAACACTCATTACTTCACGAAATTGCGCACGTGCATTGAGACTGCCATGTAGAGAATTCTTCGCGGACACGCCAGCAAATTGTTCCGCCGTAGTACCGTAGGCTTGCATGTGTTCGCGCGCAGAACTGGCATAGAAATCCATAAACATTGAGCGCTTTTCTCCAGCCCCGCCTTGCGCGGCGCTGGCCCCACTTGCCGCCGCCTCGGCTTCCAGGCGGGCAAGGATTTCTGCTCTGGCCTCGACATCCACCGCCGCACCTAGGGCGCGGTAGGTAACGCGCTTGTCCAGGTGGTACATCTTTTCGAAACCGCACGCGAGAACCATATCGTAAGCGCCACAGCTAACCATCGCTGCGGCCTGGTTGAATGCTGTCGAGGCGCTCGCACACGCGTTCTCGACGTTCACCACGGGCATGCGTCCTAGACCCGCCGCGTGCAACACGACTTGGCCACGTATCATCTCCTGGCCAGTGAGTAGTCCAGCTGATGCATTGGCCATATACGCTGCTTGCAGCGCACTACCCTCAACACCGGCATCGGCGAGCGCGGCGTGTATCGCTTCGCCCGCGAGCGACTTTAGTCCACGTTCGAGGTGTTTACCAAACTGCGTCATTCCAACGCCCGCAACATACGCGTTCATTTTCATCTTAGGGTCTCAACTATTGTCTATGCAGCACTCGGCGCGCTGCTGTTGAGCGCGCCCGCGAGCCAAGCCAAAATGCGCAGGTTTTCCTCGCGCGGATAAGTGTGTGCGAGATCAGCGATCTCGCGATATTCGAGCTTTGCACCGCCAGCCCTTAGCGTTTGCTGAGCAGTGCGTGCAACATCGATCGGAAACATCCAATCGTGCACGCCGTGACTTAGGTAGATGTTGCGCTCGTGCACCTGCACGTCGGTAATCATATCCAACATAAATGGATGAAAACTGGCTGCGACCGGAGCAAGATGTGTGAAGATCGAATGCGCACTCAGGCCACTCAAGAAAGTGAAGGTACCACCATCACTCATACCCGTGAGCAGCATCCGCTGCGCATCAATGCGATAACTGGCGCGCAGCTCTTGCACCATTCGATGCAGGTTGTGCGTGTCAGCGTGTGGCTCCATCAAACCCCAGGTGTCGCCGAGCGCGGTCGCGCTTACAACGATACACCCGCGCAAGCGGGCGTCGCGCAGCCAAGTCCACAAGAAACTACGCCCATGACCCGCACCACCGTGTAAGGCAACAATCAGCGGATAGGCGCGTGTTGCGGTGTAATTTTCCGGCACGTACACCGAGCAACCACCCTTGGAACCGCGCTCATTAGCCCAGTGCATCACACCTGTTGTTATTGCGCCGGTTTGCGTTTCGAGCGGTGCAGAAACCGGCGACGCTTGAGCCGCGTAAACAACTTCATTGTCGCCACTAGGAATGCCGAAGTAAGCATCCACAACGGCACTGCTCGCGGCCGTATCATAAAGATTCTCTAATGCGTAAGGCACATAACGAAGCGCTTTGTAAGCGAGCATCATAGCGTCGCGATGGCCATCGCATTGATGCAACTCGGCGACCGCACGCTGACTCAGTTCAATCGCCAACGCCAAGGCGCGCCAAGCATGCGTCAAGCCTTGAGGCACTTGTGTCTGCATCTGCGTCGCTAGGGCATGCAATTGTGCGAGCGCGCCAGCATGCACAGCGATGCGCGTGGCGAGTTTAGAAATCGTCGCTGGATGAAGATGGCGCTGCGCAAATTGCAGCGCTTCCAGTGCCTGCACTAAGGGCTCGACCGAAATTAGCTGGTCCAAATTGTGCGCAGGTGCGTTGCCGGAACTTGCGTTGCGCGAAACCCGCCCAGGCGCAGCGGGTGGCGAGTTGCTGTTCTGTTGGTGGTCGGCCATCGGTTCTAGACCTGTCTATCGTTCGTGCGCGCCACTGTGCGACCCGCTAACTACCAGACCCTAGTATGGCTCACAATCAGAGCGCATTTTTGAAGCGGAGCAAAGCATCAGTGATAATCTTTGGAGACCAACGTTCGGGCAACTGTCTAAAGGTTAAATACACTGCCGACAAGCTCCGGCTTAGCTATGACTGGCACGCCATTTACATGGCGTCCGGCGAAAGTCGCACACCCGAATACTCGGCTCGCAATCCACAAGGACAAGTGCCTTGCTTAGAACTAGATAACGGTACGGTGCTGGCGCAATCAAACGCGATAATCCGCTATCTAGCCGCGGGCACGGAGCTGTTGGCGAACACCGCACTTGCGCAGGCAAAAGTGGATGAATGGTTGTTCTGGGAACAATACAGCCACGAACCGTACGTCGCAGCATGCCGCTTTGAGATGGTCTACCAGGGCCTGAGCGCGGCGCAGCGCGAGCCCGAACGGGTGCGCCGTGGTGAGCTGGCTTTGGCCTATTTAGATGCCCAACTCGAAGGTTCCAACTGGCTTGCAAATGATGCTTTCAGCATCGCTGACATTGCGCTGCTTGCGTACAGCCGGCTCGCACGCGAGGGCGGGTTCGATTTGGCTCCGCTCGCGGCATTGCGCGATTGGATCATGCGGTGCGAACAACAGCTAGGGATTTAGCCGCGCGCTCGTGCGTCCCAATCAGGCGTTAGCCTAGGCTAACGCAAGTGCGGCACCGCCCGGAAACCTCGCTCCGGGCGCGCAAGCCAATTGCGCTAGCTCAGTGGATATTCGTGCAAGCACCAGCGCAGCCCCAATCACGTGATGGATGAGCCACCACACACTTGCAAGACTTGGCCAGTCACGTACGAAGCAGCTCGGCTCGATAAGAACAATGCGGCTCCGGCGATCTCATCGGGATCACCAATTCGCCGCAGCGGCAGCAAATTAGACACTTTCTCCAGTCGCTCAGGGTTGGTCCACAGCGCTTTGGCAAAATCAGTCTTGATCAACCCGGGCGCTATCGCGTTTACGCGGACATTGTCCGGGCCGTATTCGACCGCGAGATTACGGGCAATCTGGTGCTCCGCAACTTTGGAGATCGCATAAGCGCCAAGGTCTTTGTTGCCTTTGAGTCCCGCAATGCTCGCGATGATGGTAATTGAGCCGCTGCCATTGGCGACCATATGCGGGATGGCCATATGACACAGCTTGTGCACACTGCGCACATTTGTATCGAGAATTTTCTCGAAAGCCGAATCCGGCAAGCCTGCAGAAGGGCCGTAATAAGGGTTGGATGCCGCATTGGGAATTAGGGTCGTGATTTTGCCCCACTTGGCCATCGTCTCAGAGACAAGATTTTGCAGCTGATCCGCATCGCCCACATGGCATGGGATCGAGATAGCCTCGCCGCAGGAACCAGCACAAGCGGCGTTGATTTCAGCAGCCACCGCGGCGCAAGCGTCCGCCTTGCGGCTCGAAACGACAACTTTCGAACCGGCTTGCGCCATGCGCATCGCGATAGCTTTACCGATCCCTTTTGTTGAGCCGGTGATAATAGCGACGTTGTCGCTCAAATCGAACATGTTCATGCGGGTCCCTTAAGTTTTAACAAAATTTGCGCACAGTTTAGCCCGCGCGCGGAGCTACGCTAATGCGTCGACAACAAAAAATCAGCTCAAGATTATCTCTAATGGGTGCCGAGACCATTGCAAATGCACATTGCGCGCTCACGCGCTCGCGATACCAAATTAGTCTGGCAACAAAACCGTTCAAACCCGAGTAACACGACCGGCGCTAGCACGCACAGCGCGCGCCAAAGCGCGAAAACGCTGGCAATTGCTCCAGGTATTTCCGCACCGAGACCCAAGCACTGCAGTGTCGAGCTCACAACACGGCCAGCCCGTTGCTGTCTGCGTGCAAGACTGCAAGTTCGAAATTAGCTGTTGGCTTTGACTTCAGCATCTGCTTTCGGGTAAAAGGGCCGATCACTAGCGTCGCTTTGCATGATGGCGCGAGTGCAAAAATTTTGAGTGCCCAGGCTGGCAAAGAACCGGTCAGCAGCACAAAACATCCTGCCGTTCGGCAGAGAGATGACGAATTCTGAGGGAGGCCACCACATGGCAAATAGCGATCGCGCGGCATCATTGGGCGCGCACGATACCTTCCCCAAGCTATTGCTACGCAACGCTGAGCAATTTGCTACACGGCCAGCTTTCCGACTCAAAGAGCTGGGCATTTGGCGCACCTGGACGTGGGCGGAAACGCTAGAGCAAACGCGGTCCTTGGCGCTGGGCATGCATCTGATTGGGCTAAAGCGCGGCGACAAAGTTGCGATCGTGGGTGCCAATCGACCGCTGTTGTACTGCGCATTCGACGCCATTGAAGCCATTGGTGCGATTCCAGTGCCGCTGTATGCCGATAGTGTTGCAGACGAGATGAAATTCGTCCTAGAGCACGCGGAAGCACGCTTTGCAATTTGCGAAGATCAAGAGCAAGTCGACAAGATCTTATCGATCAAGGACGAATTGCCGAAGATGGAAGTGCTGGTCTACGAAGACCCACGCGGCATGCGCGGCTACACACAAGTGTTCTTACACGATATCGCAACTGTGCAGGAGACCGGCGCTAAGCATCATGAATCTGCGCCAGAATTTTTCTTAGACGAAGTCGCAAAGTGTAGCGGCGAAGATCTCCTTGGCATTTTCTATACCTCAGGAACTACCGGTAAGCCTAAAGGCGTGATGCTAAGCCACGCCAATGTGCTCGAGTCTGCCCGGCATTTGGCCGAGATGGACGGCATGACACCACACGAAGACATACTTGCGTACTTGCCGCTTGCCTGGATTGGTGACCACGTCTATTCCATGGGCGAAGGCCATGTGACCGGTTTCACCGTCAACTGCCCAGAAAGCAGCGACACCGTAATGCTAGATCTGCGCGATCTAGGGCCGACTGCATTCTTCTCGCCACCGGCCATTTTTGAAGGCTTCCTGACACAAATCCAAATTCGCATGGAAGATGCCTCGCCTTTCAAGCGTAAGCTTTACAACTATTTCATGGGCCTGGCGAAACGCGTTGGAGTCGATGTTCTCGAAGGCGGCAATGTCGGCCTCGGTGACCGGCTCATGTACCAGATCGGCGAGTGGATGATGTATGGACCACTTAAGAATAACTTGGGCTTAAGTCGCTTACGTGTCGCTTACACCGGTGGCGCGCCACTGGGTGAGGAGCTGTTCAATTTCTACCGTTCGATTGGCATAAACCTCAAACAACTTTATGGCCAGACTGAGTCGTCCGCATACGCAACCCTGCAACGCAACGGCGACGTGCGCCTAGACACAGTTGGCCCGCCGTGCCCGGACGTAGAAATGCGCATCGAAGAGGGCGAAATCCAGTTAAAAAGCCCAGGCTCATTTATCGGCTACTTCAAGAACGAAGACGCTACCAAAGAAACCTTGACTGGTGACGGTTGGTTCAAGACCGGCGACGCCGGCATCATGGATGATGCGGGTCACTTGAGAGTTATCGATCGCGCCAAAGATGTCGGCACGATGAACGACGGCACCCTGTTCGCACCGCAATATATAGAGAACAAGCTCAAGTTCTTCCCGTTCATAAAAGAAGCCGTCGCCCATGGCGACAAGCGCGATACGGTCACCATGTTTGTGATTATTGACCTTGAAGCGGTTGGCAACTGGGCCGAACGCAAAGGCTTGTCCTACTCGAACTTTGTTGATCTAGCCAACATTGACGAGGTGCAAACGCTAGTGGCCGAATGCATCGAAGAGGTCAATCAGGGACTGGCAAGCGATAGTGCGCTGGCGTCAGCCCAAGTTACTCGCTTCCTATTGCTGCACAAAGAGTTCGATGCTGATGACGGCGAGTTGACTCGTACTCGCAAAGTCCGTCGCTCTCTGATCGCGGATCGCTACGAAACACTAATCAATGCGCTCTATTCCGATGTTGATAAAGTCGACATCGAGAACGAGATGACTTTCGAGGACGGCCGCAAAGGTACGATGAAAGCAACCCTGAAGATCAGTCAGGCAAAGACCTTCTCAGCGGGCGAACTGAAAAAAGCAGGCTAGTTTTGGTGAATTTTCAGTACCGCAAACATTTAGCGTCGACCACGGAGTTTCCTGACCATGACGCCATCCGAACCCGCTGAGCGGGATACAGATATCATTCTCGAGTGCCGGAATATCTCACTGGCGTTCGGCGCAGTGAAAGCCATATCCGACGTTTCTTTTGATGTTAAGAAAGGCGAAGTAAGAGCAATTATCGGGCCAAATGGCGCTGGTAAGACCTCGATGCTCAATTGCATCAACGGCTTCTATCATCCGCAACAAGGCGAGATTGCATACAAAGGCAAGGTGCGTAAGCAAATGCGCCCTTACGAAGCTGCAGCAACCGGTATTGCGCGAACCTTCCAAAATGTTGCGCTATTCAAAGGCATGAGCACGCTCGACAACATCATGACCGGGCGCAATCTAAAGACCAAAACAAACTTCTTTGAAGCACTATTGTATTGGGGCCCGGCACAGAAGGAAGAAATTCGTCAGCGCGAGTTCGTAGAACGCGTGATCACCTTCCTCGAAATTGAGGCCATCCGCAAAGAACCAGTCGGTCGACTGCCGTATGGCTTACAAAAACGCGTTGAGCTCGGCCGCGCGCTAGCGGCGGAGCCGGAATTGTTGCTTCTCGATGAGCCAATGGCAGGTATGAACCTCGAAGAGAAAGAGGATATGTGCCGCTTCATTCTCGACGTGAATGATGAGTTTGGTACCACAATCGCGCTGATTGAGCATGACATGGGCGTAGTGATGGATATTTCCGATCGCGTAGTTGTGCTTGATCATGGCATCAAGATCGCAGACGGGACGCCGGACGAAGTGAAGGCCAACCAAAACGTCATCGACGCCTATCTCGGCGTTGCCCACTAGATTTAAGGGATTCACTAAAATGACGACACTTCACGACGTATTTGTCCTACCGTTTAAAGACATGGCCGAGGCGCCAGAGTTTTTCTTCGAGGTGGTTATCGGCGGCTTGACCTCAGGAGTGATGTACTCACTTGTGGCACTCGGCTTCGTACTCATCTTCAAAGCTTCGGCGGTATTCAACTTTGCGCAAGGTGTACTCGCCTTGTTCGCAGCACTAACCCTAGTCGGCATCATGAACGGGCAAGTGCCGATTTTCCTGGTTGACACAGGTGTAACTGTACCCGCGTGGTTAGCGATCATTATTACCGCCGGTGTCATGGTGTTGCTTGCGATTGCGGTTGAGCGGGTGGTTTTGAGACCCCTGGTAAACCAAGACCCAATCATTATGTTCATGTCGACCATCGGCTTAGCCTTTGTGCTGGAAGGCGTCGGCGACATCATGTGGGGCTCATCGGTCAAGGCGCTCGATGTAGGCATCCCGCAAGGTAATTTCATGTGGCACGGCATGCAGCTACAAGTGTTTGACATGTGGGCAGCCGGTATTGCCGCCGTGATGGTCTTGGCACTTGCCATATTCTTCCAAAAGACCGCTATTGGACGTGCCTTGCGCGCGGTCGCGGACGATCACCAAGCGGCCTTATCCGTCGGCATTCCGCTTAAGAGTATCTGGATTGTTGTTTGGTCGGTCGCCGGCCTAGTCGCCTTAGTCGCAGGCATCATGTGGGGTTCGAAGTCGGGCGTGCAGTTCTCACTCTCGCTAATCGCGCTCAAAGCGCTACCGGTTCTCATCCTCGGCGGATTTACATCCGTTCCGGGCGCTATTGTTGGCGGCCTGATAATTGGTGTCGGCGAGAAAGTCGCTGAGGTTTACTGGGGACCGTTAGTCAACGGCGCAATTGAAAATTGGTTCGCGTACGTGTTGGCGCTGATCTTCTTGCTATTCCGTCCGCAAGGACTGTTTGGCGACAAGATCATCGAGAGGGTATAAGCAGATGATTTATCGCGAGGCGGGCCAATTCAAAACCAGCTATCCAGCTGATCAGGCCATATTCACACTATCCCAAGACCGAACCTTCATGTGGGTTCTGTTTGCGGTGCTATTTATCGCCCTGCCGATGATGGCTACGGAGTACATCTTCCAAGCCATCATGATCCCAGTGCTAATGTACTCGGTCGCCGCGCTCGGGCTCAATCTACTCACCGGCTATTGTGGTCAATTGTCACTTGGAACCGGTGGCTTTATGGCAGTTGGAGCAGTCGCCTGCTTCAAGTTGGCAACTACGTTCCCAGATCTGAACATCGTGATTGTGTTCATTCTATCGGGCGTCATCACTGCCGCAGTGGGCTTGCTATTTGGCATACCTTCGCTGCGCATTAAAGGCTTCTATTTAGCAGTTGCCACACTTGCGGCGCAGTTCTTCCTAAGTTGGCTGTTCAACAAAGTAGCTTGGTTTCAGAACTACGCGCCATCCGGCACCATTACTATGCCACCGCGCGAGATCTTTGGCGTGCTGGTCACCGGCGCTGAATCCAGCGGCATGGCACGCTATTATTTCACGCTCGTCATCGTGGTCATCCTGGCATTCGCAGCAAAGAATTTGGTACGCGGACCGGTAGGCCGTTCGTGGATGGCAATTCGCGATATGGACATCGCCGCAGAGTTAATTGGCTTTAAACCATTCCAAACGAAACTCCTCGCGTTCACGGTTTCCTCGTTCTACGTCGGCTTTGCCGGAGCGCTAGCGTTTGCAATCTGGCTGGGCGCAGTAGAAACCGCTGAGGCATTCGACATCAACCAGTCGTTTCAAGTGTTGTTCATGATCATCATTGGCGGGCTCGGCTCCATCTCAGGCTCGTTCATGGGTGCCGCTTTCATTGTGTTGCTACCGATAGTGCTTACCAACGTCATGGTCGGCGGACTCGGCATGGAAGCCGTCACCGCGAAACACATTGAGTTCGTGCTGTTTGGTAGCTTGATCATCTTCTTTTTGATTGTGGAACCCTTGGGTCTCGCTCGACTTTGGCAGATCACTAAAGAAAAACTACGCTTGTGGCCGTTCCCACACTAGCGATCGTTCCTAGATAATTTAATTAAGCACATACAAATCAACGACTTAATCGAAATTTCTGCGCTAGACCGAAGTGGACTGGTGTTTGGTCCAAGGTCTCAGGTAGGGTAAGGGCTGACTGGCTAGTAGCCAGTCCGGCACGCGCAGCGTTCGGCGCCGAGAAGAGACAATGCGCGGGGGTCGGGGCGTATTACGAAGACAATGAAACTTCGTTAGTAAAGACAATAAATCCGACGAAACAAATCAGGCCTTTCAGGAGGTTGTATTCATGCATATGAAAAAATTAGCACTGGGACTCGTATCCGGTGCAGCGATGGCGATGACGGTTGCAGTTGATGTCGCAGTAGCGGCCGACAGCATCTTCATGCCGGGATTGGTGTACCGCACGGGTGCATATGCTCCCAACGGCATTCCCTTTGCAAATGGCTTCAAAGATTACATTACGCTTCTCAATGAGCGCGATGGCGGTGTTGGCGGTGTCCCAATCGTCTACGAAGAGTGCGAAACGGGCTACAACACCAAAGTCGGTGTTGAATGTTACGAAAAAATGAAGTCCAGAAATCCGGTCGCGATTATCCCGAACTCTACTGGTATAACTTACCAGCTCATTCCAAAAGTCACAGTTGATAAGATCCCATTGGTGACGATGGGTTATGGGCGTACCTCTGCGGCCGTCGGTTCGGTGTTCCCGTGGGTGTTTAACTTCCCAGCAACGTACTGGAGCCAAGCGACATCTGTCATTGGTTACATCGCTGGCAAAGAAGGCGGTCTCGAAAAGCTGAAAGGCAAGAAACTCGCGCACATCTACCACAACTCTGCATACGGCAAAGAAGCGAACCCGACTCTCACGGCACTCTCGAAAAAGTACGGTTTCGACCTCCAGCTGCTAGCTGTTGACCATCCGGGTCAAGAGCAAAAAGCAACCTGGTTACAGATTCGCCGTAAAAAGCCTGACTGGGTGTTCATGTCCGGCTGGGGCGTGATGAACCAAATCGCGATTAAAGAAGCAGGCGCAATCAACTATCCGATGGATCACTTCATTGGTAACTGGTGGTCCGGTTCTGAAAATGATGTCATCCCTGCGGGCGCTGGTGCTAACGGTTATACCGCTGCCACTTTCCATGCTCCAGGCGGCGGTACCAAGCTCCACGCTGACCTCAAGAAGTACGTCTACGACAAAGGTTTAGGCGCGGGTGACTGGGAGCGTACAGGCGAAATTCTTTACCTGCGCGGCCTGTTCAATCACATCATGGTTGCCGAGGCAATTGCTGATGCCCAGAAAGCCAACAACGTGAAAGTGCCTACCGGCCCACAAATGCGCGATGCATTTGAAGCTATGCACATGACCGCGGCCGATTGGGAACGCATCGGTCTAAATGGTTTCCCAGAAATTGAGGTGACCTGTAACGACCACGAAAATGCGCGCGGCGTGATGTTCCAGCAATGGGACGCTAGCGCTAAAAAATGGAAGCTAGTATCTGACTGGGTTCCAGTAATGACTGACGTGGTACGCCCAATGATGGAAGCCGATGCGGCTAAGTTCGCAGCGGAAAACAGCATTACACCACGGGCAAATTGCACTTAGCTTGAAGTTGTCCCGCGAGTGCGCTGAAAGTTTCGGCGCACTCGTGGGATTGCCTTTAACTATGCGCTACAGCGTGCCGACAGAGCACGCGAACACGCGAAACACCATCACCACAAACACATTTGTGTTTGTGGCTTTTACCGGATAACAAATCGTGGCCGACGAAAAAACGCTACTGTCCGTCAATAACATCGAAGTGATTTATGATCACGTTGTGCTGGTGTTAAAAGGCGTGTCACTTGAGGTCAAGGAAGGCGATATCGCCGCAGTGCTCGGCGCTAATGGCGCGGGCAAATCAACGACCTTGAAGTCCATTTCAAACTTACTTGGCGCGGAGCGTGGCGAGGTAACTAAGGGTTCAATCTCGTACAAGGGCGAAGCTGTCGAGGCGATGACCCCGAATGATTTGGTAAAACGCGGCGTTATTCAGGTCATGGAAGGTCGTCACTGTTTCGAACACTTAAACGTCGAAGAGAACCTACTCACGGGCGCCTACACGCGACGCAGTGACCGACGCGGTGTGGCTGCAGATCTCGAATTGGTCTACGAGTACTTCCCACGTTTGCGCGAGCGACACAAATCGCTTGCTGGGTACATATCAGGCGGCGAGCAACAAATGGTTGCGATCGGGCGTGCGCTGATGGCACGCCCCAAGCTGATGCTCCTAGATGAACCATCGATGGGTCTCGCGCCGCAGTTGGTTGAAGAGATCTTTGAAATCGTTGCGCGCCTTAATAAAGAGCAAGGCGTTAGCTTTTTACTCGCGGAGCAAAATGCATCGATCGCGCTACGATATGCGAGCCATGGCTATGTGCTCGAAAACGGACGTATCGTAATGGACGGTCCGGCAGCGGATCTGGCTAACAATGAAGATATCAAAGAATTTTACCTCGGCATGTCAGCGGGCGATCGCAAGAGCTTTCGAGAAGTAAAGCACTACCGCCGCCGCAAACGCTGGCTCGCTTAAACCCCTTACTCCTTACTCCTTGCGCACGGCCGCGCTACTCCGGGCGATGACCGCCCCGTGCCATAACGGCGCAGGGGCCAAGCTAACTGTGCGCTTGCATGCACCTTAGCGTGGTAGCAAAGACATGAAAGCCGAAACCCTACTGCCCCTCGGTAAGCTCGATCCTGGCTTGGCGCAACCCGAAGCGCCACTGGACCTGAGTAAGATTGCCGAAGAAGCAAAAATTGCTGACAACCTTGGTTATCAAGCAATCCTGATGGAAGAAACCAAGGACGATCCATTTCAGGTGCTGGCGCTCGCAGCGCAAGCGACTCAACGCGCCCACATTGGTACCTCAGTTGCTATCGCTTTCCCGCGCAGCCCTTATGTCACGGCCATGTCTGCGTGGACCCTACAGAAAATTTCTAACGGTCGTTTCGAACTCGGCCTCGGCTCGCAAGTGGGCGCACACATTCGACGCCGCTTCGGTATGGATGCGCACCCAGCGGGGCCGTGGATGCGCGATTACGTAGGCGCAGTAAAGGCCATCTGGCATGCTTGGCAGAGCGAAACACCGCTCGACTTCTCAAGTGAGCACTACAATTTGAATTTGTCTGTGCCACTTTTTTGCCCCGCCCCAATCGATAATCCCAACATTCCAATTCAGGTGGCTGCAGTTAATCCATACATGTGTGGGGTCGCCGCAGAGGTAGCCGATGGTGTGCGACTCCATCCGGTGTGCTCACGCAAATACATCGTCGAGCATGTGCTACCGGCAATTGCGAACAAACGCGATCCTCTGGCCAGCCCTTTTGAGATTTGCCTCAAGCCGCTCATCGCTACCGCGCCGGACGAGGCAACCTTGCAAAAACGCATGCACATCGCGCGTCAGCGACTGGCGTTCTATGTCAGCACACCTGGCTACCGCAAACCGTTTGAGAATGCAGGACTCGAAGACTTAGCCCGCGCCATGAGCAAGCTCCCGCGCGAGCAACGCTGGGATGACATGACAGCGATGATCAACGATGACCTCTTGCATGAATGGGTGATTGTCGCCAAATACGACGACTTGGCGAGCGCGATCACACAACGCTTCGGCGACGTTTTGGATCGAATAGAAGTGAGCATACCGGTAGAGAATGGCACCGATAAGGAGGTATTGGCGTCAGTCGTTCGTGACCTGAATGCCCACTCACGCACTGCCTAAGTGGCTGAGTTCCGAAGCCCCCAGCGAGCCGCACGAGGTTCAGCGTCTCTAATAAGCATATAACCAATACGGGTTCGTGCCTTGCAACGCAGACACCCGCGGGCCTAGCAAGCACCGATGCACTATCCGCGCCTAATCTCTGATCCTTGAAAATTCACTTGTATCCGAAAAATTGCCTTGCGGTTATGCTCGATTACGCCAGTGCTAAGGTCGACACGATGCGGCACTTCAGTGATGGTCTTATCAACCACTGATTGGAAGCCACGCTCGGAGAAAATATCCAGCAGCATCGACAAGGCCAAGGGATCGTCAAAGATTAGGTCTTCGGTATTTACCGTAGCGCGCCCCGATATAGCGTGACGTTCAATGATCGGCATAAATTTGTGCCGCACCATGTCCACCACTCGCACGAACAGCTGCGCGTGGTTTAGTTCGTAACTATCGAGACGTTTAACTAATTCCTGACGTGCATGCACAGTCATATCTTGCGCTAACGGAATATGGCTCAAGCGATCATAGGTTCGCGGATCAAGCTCAAGCGAGCTCTGATACTGAAGTTCCTGCAGAATGTTCTGCTCAACCTCCTCAATCAATCCCTCGGCGTTAACGAAGTGATAGTGGTAGATTTCTTTGAGAGACGTCAGCGCATCCCAAGTTTGCTCTTTGAACACTTGATACCGATGTCGCGCGCTTTCCGGTTCGACGTCTGTGGCGCGCAGTTGTTGGACACGGCCAATACCCGTTTCAGCAACTTCCTTATTGTGAGCAACAATCTCTTCACCACGCGTTAATTGCCGCTCTACACTTGTGCGTTCAGTTACGAACAGCACCATGGCATGCACGGTAGGGCGCCTGAATTGTGATGATAGCGAGGTGTCGGAAAATTCGTTGTGTAACTGAATAACTTTATCGACCAAAGCTTTTAGGCATTCGACCTGCACGCGGGTGCGTGGAAAACCATCCAATACCGCTCCATCGCGATACGGTTCTTCGAGTAACTTACGCAAAAGAATGCTAAAAACTTCTTTGTCACCGACGAGGCCACCGGCATCTTTGATGCGTTGCGCCTCAGGTGTATTTAGCAAGCTACTGACCACAATCGGCGGGCAGGTCAGGCCGCGCAAACCCATCATAAATTCGGTTTGCGTTCCCTTGCCAGAGCCCGGAGCACCGCCAAGCAATATCAGCTCTTTGGGAAAACGCAGGTTGTCGTGGCCGATTTCCTCTTCGAGCGCATCCCAAACTGTTTCAAAGATGACAGGCGCATCTTTGATCTCTAAATCGGCAACTTGTTGCTGTGATTGTGTTCCGTCGCTCATCGACGCGCTCGCTCTGCACTTAGTGGATCTATCAACAAGACATGGTACCAGCGTTGTTGGCGCTGACCACATCACTACAACATCGGCATTCCAGGCCCGGTGGATGGTACCGGACATGCGCGCTCTAGTCGCTCAACTTCATCACTGCTCAGTGCCCATGTCCCCGCAGCCGCGTTGTCACTAAGGTGAGTAAGCTGTGATGCCTTCGGGATCGTAAACACCAGCGGATCTCGCACCACAAAACGTAGCGCAACTTGATGCACGGAAACGCCGCGTTGGGTAGCGACTTCTGCCATCACATGCCCCCCTGGACTACGCGGCGAAAGCATCGAATCGTGCCCAAACGGGCTGTAGGCCACCACCGGTATCGCCAACTCACGGCTTACATCCAATAAGCGGTGCTCCAGCGCGCGTTCGCCGGCGTGATACAGGACTTGGTTGCAGGCTATTTTCCCTGCGCCTGCGATTTCATCAACTTGGCGTAATTCATCAGCGGCAAAGTTACTCACGCCATAAGCACGGATCTTGCCCGCGCTGCGTAGGTACTCAAAAGCCTCAATGGTTTCGGTAAGTGGATACGACCCCGGCCAGTGCAACAGATATAAGTCCAAATAGTCCGTTTGCAAGCGTTTGAGGCTACGCTCACATGCTGCCAGTGTGCCTGCTGCTGA
>Ga0055584_100000749_pt1 | contig 31011 bp, 28 predicted proteins | sample OSDHelmetaG_FD_58716 | JGI IMG/M metagenome (GOLD analysis project Ga0055584, IMG submission 58716) | Pelagic marine sediment microbial communities from the LTER site Helgoland, North Sea, for post-phytoplankton bloom and carbon turnover... | ecosystem: Environmental > Aquatic > Marine >... | reverse complement strand
ATTGCACCTATTACCGAAGCCAGTATTGGCATGGGTAATGAGATTATTATCATTGCATTTGTGGTGGTGATAGTCGGCGGTATTGGTTCTATCAAGGGCGCCTTCTATGCGGCCTTGATTATTGGCCTGATGGATACCCTTGGCCGTTCTTACCTTGATGACCTGTTAAAGCTGTCGATGCCGGTGGAGTTCGCTGAAACCGCTGCCCCGGCGCTGTCTGCGATGCTGGTATATGTACTGATGGCGGTGGTGCTGGCGTTCAAGCCCCAGGGACTGTTTCCACCTGCAGGCAGTAAATGAAAAATATTTTTCCAGCAACCACTGCCGCTCGTGTGTACACAGTTTTCCTGATTTTTCTGGCGATTGCACCGCTGATTTTCCGCTGGATTGACCAGCCGTTTTACCTTGATCTGCTTAGCCGTGCACTGATCCTCGCCATCGCCGCAATCAGTCTTAACCTGATTCTCGGTTATGGCGGGATGGTCAGCCTGGGGCATGCTGCGTATATTGGAATTGGTGCCTACTGTGTTGGCATACCCGCTTATTACGACTATTACAGTGGCTGGCTCCATCTTGGCCTGACCATTGTTGTGAGTGCGTCCTTTGCATTGTTGACCGGGTTGATCAGTCTTCGTACCAAAGGCGTGTATTTTATTATGATTACCCTGGCGTTCAGCCAGATGGTGTATTTCACATTTGTCAGTATGGAGGAATATGGCGGTGACGACGGATTGGTGATTTACCTGCGAAGCGAGTTTCCTTCGTTGATCAGTATGGAAACCAGTGTATCGTTGTATTACTGGATATTTGCCGTACTGTTGTTAACCATCTTCCTGGTGCATCGTCTGGTCCACGCGCGTTTTGGTAAGGTGATTATCGGGTCGCGGCATAACCAGGAGCGTATGGAGTCCCTTGGTTTCAGTACCTATCGTTATCGATTGACCTGTTATGTGATTTCAGGGGTTATCTGCGGCATTGCTGGTATGTTGCTTGGCAACTTTACCAGCTTCATCAGCCCCGAGATGATGGGCTGGACCCGCTCCGGTGAGTTGATTTTTATGGTGGTCATCGGCGGTGCCGGTACTCTGTTCGGGCCCCTTGTGGGTACCGTTACATTTGTTTTGCTGGAAGAGTTTTTATCCTATATCACGATCTATTGGCACCTGATTTTCGGGCTGCTGCTGGTGGCCCTGGTGTTGTTTGGCAAAGGAGGCATTGACGGCTGGTTGAATACTCTGAAAAAAGGGCGGGACCCGTCGTGAGTACGCCATTGCTGAGAATTATTGATTTGAACAAGTCTTTCGGTGGAATTGTCGCCACCGACAACCTCAATCTTGATGTTGCGGCGGGAGAGCTGCACGCCATTATCGGGCCGAATGGTGCTGGAAAAACCACGCTGATATCACAGTTGTCCGGCCAGTTAAAACCCACCAGTGGCAGGATAGAATTTGAAGGCCGTAATATCACAGCTTACCCCACCGCCCGGCGTGCGCGTGCAGGACTGTCGCGTTCCTACCAGATTACCAGCGTGGTAATGCCCATGACATTGCTGGAAAACACCATGCTGGCAGTGCAGGGCACAAATGGTCATTCCTTCCGATTCTGGTCGGCGGTAAAAAACGATTCGAGCATGGTGGATGCTGCGATGCAGAGTCTTGCCAGCGTTGGTCTGGACGATCGCGCCCATCGTGTGGCGGCAGAGGTGTCCCATGGTGAGCAGCGGCAACTTGAAGTGGCTATGGCCCTGGCGATGCAACCGAAACTGTTATTGCTGGATGAGCCGATGGCGGGCATGGGGGGTGAAGAGTCTGCGCACATGATCAGGACTTTGCAGAACCTTAAAGGCGAAAAGACTATTTTATTGATTGAGCATGACATGGATGCTGTCTTCAGTCTGGCTGATAAGCTTTCGGTCCTGGTCAATGGCCATATCATTGCCACGGATACGGTAGCTGCGATTCGCAACAACCAGGAAGTACAGCAGGCTTACCTTGGAGAAGGCCATGCTTGAACTTGAACAGGTGGAAACTTTTTATGGTGCTATCCAGGCATTGTTTGGAATGACGCTGGTGGCGGAGCAGGGCAAAGTGACCACCCTGATCGGCCGCAATGGTATGGGTAAAACGACAACGGTGAGTTCGATTCTGGGTACCGTTGCGGCGCAACGCGGTGACATCAGGTTCTGTGGAGAATCAATTATGGGCAAAGCTGCCTTTGAAGTCGCACAGCTTGGTATTGGACTGGTGCCAGAGGGCAGACAAATATTTCCAAATTTAACTGTCGAAGAGAATCTGGTCGCAACCGCTGCCAACTACAGCGGAGATAACGACCCCTGGAATCTCGATAAAGTGCTTGAGTTTTTTCCCGGACTTAAACCGCGGTTGGGCAATATGGGCAACCAGCTGTCCGGTGGTGAACAGCAGATGCTTGCCATCGGCCGCGCACTGATGTTGAACCCGAGGTTGTTGATTCTGGATGAGGCCACTGAAGGTCTGGCGCCATTGATTCGGCAGGAAATCTGGAGCCGGTTGGAACAATTAAAGCACAGCGGTCTCAGCATTCTTTTAATTGATAAAAATATTGATGACCTGTGTCGTATTGCCGACCATCACTTTATTATCGAAAAAGGCGTGGTGGTGTGGCACGGCGATTCCGAATCGTTGTCAGCCAGTGCAGATCTGAAGAGTCAATATCTTGGTATTTAAAAACCGGTTTGTGCCGGGGCAAATAAAAAGCGGGCCAAGGTTTTCGCCTTGCCCCTGAAGGCAGTTTGACAACAGCACTGTAAGCCTCGACGTACCTCTTTCACCTGCTTCTGTATAGCTGTTTCAGGAACCAATAATGCCACCATCCTTTCGGCTGATTACGATGGTGGCATCTCTGGGTACCGTCACGCCATCAATGGCAGCGGGAAAATTTGTCACAGCCGGGTCGCCATTTCCAGGATGCTGGGTGTTTACAAACATTGTGCGCCGATCAGGGGTTACCGCAACCCCTGTGATCTCATCCCCGGTTACGCCGGTAAGTAATCGTCGCACTTCACCGGTTGCAGTATCCGCCACCAGCATCTGGTTATTCAGGCCGTCTTTCTGACCACCGTCGGTTTGAATAAAAAGACGACCATCCGGATCGGCCCACAATCCATCCGGACTGCTAAAGCTGCTCTCGGTACCATGGGTGTCCTCTGAAATCAGAAAAATCTGCCACTCAAATGTCGTTCCAACATGATGGTCTGCGTCCCGCCAGCGGATAATATGGCCGTCTGGATTGGGTGCCAGCGGATTGGCTGGCCCCGCTGCCGTGCGCCGGCTGTTATTGGTAAGGGTGCAATAGACATCTCCATTCGGTGCAACGGTAGTCCATTCCGGACGGTCCATTGGCGTGGCACCAGCATGGTCTGCGGCTAAACGGCTATGTACCAGGAGTTCTGCCTGGTTGCTGAACCGGCCAACGAGTGACGGATGATCGATGCTCAGTTCAATCCATTCACCCGTGCCATCGTCATTGAACCTGGCGACGTACAGGCGGCCTTCATCAAGAGGACTGATTCCATCACGGCGCATCCGCTTCCAGTTGTCGTCTGAAACGAACTTGTAGATATAGTCGAAACGCTGGTCATCGCCCATATAGGCGACTATCCGTTTGTCCTTGCCCTCCACCAGGGCAACGCCCTCATGCTTGAATCTACCCATGGCAGTACGTTTTACCGGCTTGCGGGCGGCGTCAAAAGGATCAATTTCAACCACCCATCCGAAGCGGTTCTCTTCGTTGATAAAGTCGGTGTCAGAGAGGTCAAAACGCCGGTCGTACAAGTGCCAGCCGTAGCCAAATCCATTTTCGGAAAAACCGTAACGTGCCTGGGCTTCGGTGGCGACCCAGGTGCTGTCGCGATTGCTGGCACCGAAGTAACCGTTGAAATTTTCTTCACAGGTCAGGTAGGTGCCCCAGGGAGTGTGGCCATTTGAGCAATTGTTTACCGTGCCCAGGGGGACGTTGCCATTAGGTGTCTGCAACAGGCTGGATGTTGCCGCAGGACCACTGAAGGCGACCGGTGTATTCACATGTATACGACGGGCATGCTCGCTTTTAACAGTACGCCACTTGCCGCGCAGTCTGGCAATCTCCACCACAGATGCACCATGGGCATGCTGGCTGACCCTGACATCCTCCAGAGATTGCGGAGAGGATTTAGCCAGCACATGACTGTTTCGACCAAACTCGTGGTTCACCACCAGTACTCCTGCGCGATTAGCTACATGCCCCAGGCGTTGGTGAGAATCTTCATGCAGTCGCAGGTGCGGGAAAAACCACATGCCATCATGGCCGATACCAATCTGTATTGACTGGTCAGCTGCAGTTGGAGGATAACTGAAAGCGGGTCCGCCCGGTTCCAGCGGCTCACCCCAGGGAATGAGTACTTGATATTGATAATCAGGTGAAATGACTGGCAGAGGGCCGTTACCTGCTGCGACGGCAACCGCTTCAAAATCCATGAGTGCAGACTTTCCTGGCCGCTTTATCCGATTTTTCGATGCATCCCCGGTGCTCCCATCGGCGATGGCGAAAGATGGCGCAAAGAAACCCGCTGCAGCTGCGGCACCCCCCGTCAGCACTTGCCGTCTTGAAATATACCTGGTTAAAACCTGTTCAAAACGTGTGTTACCGGATCTGTTGTCGATCTGATTATCGTGATCGTTGCTAAATTCCTCGTCTGCCCGGGCAGATTCCCTCGGCAGGTAGTTATCTGGCATGTATGCGTTCTCCTGGGATATTCAGATTAATAGAAGGACGCATACTGATGATGGAATATTAGACGGTTTTTACAAAACCATGACAGCGCTGTTACGGCAGCATGGTCACTGGATAAAGCTTATTATCTGCGGGTGGTTTAATCAACTGGCGGATCCGCTGCGCCACCTCAGCGGTTTTATTTCGGGTGATTTTATCTGTAGAGATTCTGTTCGGCGTTCGTGGTCGTCTGAGTCTTCACCCTGGTAATGTCGAGCCCGGAAACTGTTTGCCCTATTGACCACAAGCTCAATAAGGCCGCCATGCAAGGCCTGTTCATTAGCTCGAGTAACGTTATTCTATCATTTATCGCCTGGTCCGTTTGTCCGCCGCGGGTTTCAATATTTCTGCCAGGGCTGTTTTAGCGCAGCATGGTGATTTTCCTCCACGGCACCGACGATAGCTGTGCTGGCACTTCTGTAACCTCATGAGAAAAGTAGTTGTTCTGCAGACCCTTTTCTCTATAATAATTACACTTAGAATCTATAAGAAACCCAAGGGAGGAGCGTGCCATGCACTTTGCTGAGATAAACGCGAATACGATGCACTATGCAAAAGTAGGGTCTCCCGCGGCCCATACTGTGGTGTTTATTAATTCTCTTGGTACCGATTTCAGGATCTGGCGGGATGTTGCAGCGGATCTGCTCGGTGATTACCAGATCATCCTGTATGACAAGCGCGGTCACGGGCTATCCGGCGCTCCCGAAGGTCCCTATAGCATCGACGATCATATCGATGACCTCGTCGGTCTTGCCGATCACCTGGAACTGGAGCGGATGGTGTTATGCGGTGTTTCTGTGGGCGGTATGATTGCCCAGGGCGCTGCTGCCAGAATGCCTGAACGAATTCAGGCGCTGGTGTTGTGTGACACTGCTCATGTTATCGGGCCGAAGGAAATGTGGGATACCAGAATAGCCACAATTCAACAGGGCGGGCTCGATGCCATTGGTGACAGTGTGATGGAGCGCTGGTTTTCTCCGGAATTTCATCAGTTCAACCCGCAGCAGCTTGCGGGCTATAGAAACATGTTTTCCCGCACGCCGCTAGCAGGATATCTGGGAACCAGCTGGGCTATTCGGGACGCGGATTTTACCGAATCCAGCAAGCAAATCACCTTACCCGCATTGTGTGTTTGTGGTGAAGATGATGGCGCCACCCCTCCCGATCTGGTGCGTTCACTGGCTGAGTTAATCCCCGGTGCTGAATTTGAACTGATTGCCTCTGCCGGGCATCTGCCTTCGGTGGAACAACCCGAAGTACTGACAAAACTGATCCGTCGCTTTCTGCGGCAGCATAATATCAATTGATTGGGTGATGACAGTTTCTCGTCGACAACTGCTGAAGGTTTCCATTGGTGCATTGCTCTCAGGCGCAGCGTCACCTGGCTCCAGTAATTCCCCGGGTAACATTATCACGAGGAAAATTCCTGCAACGGGCGAAGCGATACCTGTGATCGGTATGGGCACCTGGATCACCTTCAACGTTGGCGACAATCCGGCCATAAGGCAGGATCGCTGCAAAGTGCTCGAAAAGTTTTTTCAGATGGGGGGTGTGATGGTTGATTCCTCACCGATGTATGGTTCATCTGAAGAAGTCGTCGGATACTGCACTACTCGGATTGAAACCCCGCAAAATTTTTTTCCAACGACTAAAGTATGGACAAGCTCTGATAGCGAAGGCCGAAATCAGATTGATGATTCCTTTGGTTTGTGGCGTACAAACAGCTTTGGTCTTTTCCAGGTGCATAATCTGGTTAACTGGGAAAGTCATTTGCCCTATCTGTTGGAATTAAAGCAACAGGGCAGAATACGATATGTCGGCATCAGTACTTCTCATGGACGGCGACATCAGGAACTTGAGCAGATCATGAATTCACAGAAAATTGATTTTGTTCAACTGACTTATAACCTGCAGGATCGCGCAGCAGAGAAACGGTTACTGCCACTGGCGGCAGATAAGGGTATTGGTGTGGTCGTCAATCGACCGTTTCGACGGGGTGGATTATTTGATCGAATCGGGGGGCAGCCCTTACCAGGCTGGGCCGGTGAGATCGGCTGTGAAAACATGGCACAGATCATGTTGAAATTTATTGTGTCACATCCGTCGGTAACCTGTGCTATTCCCGCCACCAGTCAGGTTGCGCATATGGCAGAAAACATGGGTGCGCAACAAGGTCCCCTGCCGGATGGGGCAATGCGTCAGCAAATGATTAACTGGTTTGCCAGTATTTGATCTGCAATTGACCCGTGTTGTCTGAAGCGAGAATCTGGTTGTCAGATATGGTGCCGTTTTCAGTGGAGAGCTGGATTGGTTTGGTCGGTCACTACAACCAGTCTTACTGGCCATCTAACTTCGCTGTGGTGCCGCTGGTCGGGGCGCTGCTGTGGTTTGCCGGTCAGCCATCCCGCAGCAGGCGGAGTATGGTGGCGTGGTTACTGTGCTTTTGCTGGTTGTGGTGTGGTGTGGTGTTCCATCAGGAATATTTTTCGACGCTGACCTGGGTTGCCGAGTACTATGGATGGCTGTTCATTCTGCAGGCGGTACTACTGGTGCTGTGGACAATATTCAGACCCCGGACCGTAAATCCGGCAGTCGCAATGACTGCATCAGTCAGTATTGCGATGATGGTTTTTGCCTTGCTGGGTCTGCCATTACTGCAGCTGTCAGCCGGCCACCACTTAAGCCAGTTAGGCTGGTTCGCATTGACGCCGGATAGTACTGCGTTAATGACCATCGGCCTACTTGGCTATAGCGGGGCTTTGCGCTACAGCCTGGTGGTCATTCCTGTAATATGGGGAATAATTGTATTCGCCAACAGCTGGCCTTTAGAATACATGCCAGGGATGACCATACTGCCCGTCATCATCGCAGCGCTATTATGGTCAGTCGTCTGTAATAAGCGTCAACAGATTCGCGATATATAGCAACATTAATGAGTCCCGCCCCAGCGATAAATCTTGAGCCCTCCTGGTTAAAGGTGCTGGGAGCTGAATTCGAACAGCCTTATATGCTGCAGTTGAAGTCTTTTCTGAAACAGCAGAAGGCTCAGAATAAAGTCATCTATCCCGCCAGTGAAAACTGGTTTAATGCCTTCAACTCGACACCGTTCGATAAGGTCAAAGTCGTTATCCTCGGCCAGGACCCTTATCACGGGCCGGGTCAGGCTCATGGTCTTTGTTTTTCGGTGCTTCCCGGAGTACCGTTTCCACCATCATTGCTCAATATCTTTAAGGAACTGGAGCGGGATATTGGTTTACCCAGGCCATCCTGTGGTTGTCTGCAATCCTGGGCCGAGCAGGGAGTGCTACTGCTCAATGCAACGTTAACCGTTGAAAGCCATAAGGCCGGGTCGCACCAGAACAAAGGCTGGGAGCAGTTTACGGACTGTGCAATCCAGGCCCTGGAAAAACAGCGAAATGATCTGGTATTTATCCTGTGGGGCAGTTATGCCCAGAAGAAAGGACAGTTCATTGATGCCAGCAAACACCTGGTATTGAAGAGCGTGCACCCGTCACCACTGTCGGCCCATCGTGGTTTTTTCGGTTGCAGTCACTTTTCTCAAGCCAATCTATGGCTTGAACAACATGGTAAGAGCGCCATCGACTGGTCAAAGGTTGGGGCGTCCAGCTCATCGGTCAAGCCCTAACGTAGTTGACATTTGGTCAAATGTTCTCTATTTTGAGAACGAAATAAATCTGCAAACAGTCAAGTGTGAGCGTGAACCGACCCGTTTCCAATAGAGTAATTCCGGATTTACCTGCGCGTTATTACCTCGATCACTTCAACGAATTTATCGAAGTGATCGAGTCGCGCTACGGCCATGTCCTGGAGCCGGTTCACAGTCAGTGGATCGCGGATTTCAGACGTCTGAGTGGCGACGCCCAGTGTTTATACCTGCGGATGTTGAATCGACGTGGACAGATATTCGATAGCCGCAAGTTACGCTATCAGGAAATTTCAGATATTCAACGACAGATGATGATTCTGCGGCATGGCCAGTTCGTTCGACATCTGCAACTACAGGATTTTGCTGATTGGCTTAATGTTATTACCCGGCAAACATTGCAGGCATTACTGGAACAACAGTGTTCTCAGGGTAGTTTCCGTCGAAGCTGGCCAAAGTCCGCGCTGGTGGATTTTGCTTTGCAGAAACTTTGTTTCCATCATCACTCTATTGATGCTGTGACCAGTGATTATGTTGTGCAGTCACGACAGCAACCAGTGGCTTATCTGTTGTTTTTATATTTTGGCAGGTTTGAACAGGATCTTTCTCGTTTTACGCTGCGTGATCTCGGCGTTGTCCGTGCCTCAAAATTCAGTAAAAACCACCAGGCGCGATTTGCCGAGAAATCGACAGCATTAAACAGTTGGTTCTATCATCAAAAAAAAGCTCAGCTTGGAGAACTCGGTCCTGATCAGTTTCAGGTCTGGGCAGATGGCATTGATCTATGGCCCGCAGTCGTTGATGAGTCAACCCAGTTGGTACGTCAGAAGGTGATCCATCAGATTGGTGAAAAGATAGAGAAATATGGTGAGCATGGACTTGCAGAAATAGTTTACCGAAAAGCGGATGGCTGGCCTTCCAGCGAACGTCTGGTGCGTATTGTCTATGCTAAGGGTGAAAAAGAAAGGGCGGCATCAATGCTTGAGCAGATGATCGATGATCCATCTTGCGATGATGAGCTGTTGTTTTCAAAAGATTTTTATCAGCGTAAATTTAACAAGAAGCGCACAAGTCAGATCACCGATATTTTGCGTAACAGCAAGGTGATCAGACTGGATGAATGTTATCGTAATTCAGCGGAGCAGGGAGCAGTAGCATATTTCCGTCATCAAGGTGCCGAAGCCTTTCACAGCGAAAACCGGATCTGGAAGCGTCTGTTCGGCCTGGTGTTCTGGAAACTTCTTTTTCACAACGATCAGGCGGCGATATATAACGAGTTCGAAAGGAAGCCTGTTGATCTCGAAACCGGAGAGTTTTACCAGCGCTTTAAGCAAGCTATTGAGCACACCCTGGATCAGCTTGCCGACACGGATAAGGTGCTTCGCCATTTATTAGGCACTGTGACAAGGGAGTATGGCAATCCAAATGCCATCTTTATATGGCATCCCGATATGCTGGATGAAATTCGGGCGTTACTTCGCGCAGCGCCAGCTGACGCTATTGCCTCAATTCTGCGTCGCATGGCTACCGACTATGCAGGTAACCATAGCGGTTTCCCGGATCTGCTGGTGATAAAGGACGGCGTTGCCCGATTTATTGAAATTAAAGCAGAGGGGGATCAGCTGCGCCGCAACCAGTTGAAACAGATCGTTGCGCTGGAGCAAGCTGGCCTTGGGGTTGAGGTGAACCGAGTGGAATGGATGGTTGATCCAGCCCAGAGCTATGTTGTGGTTGATATTGAAACCACTGGCAGACGGGTGGCGGGTGATTGTATTACCGAGATTGCTGCGGTAAAAGTGGTCAACAACGAAATAGTTGACCAGTGGCAAAGCTTGTTGAACCCCGGCCGCCCAATTCCCCCTGGAATCACTGCATTAACCGGTATCAGCAACGAAATGGTCAGGGATGCGCCGATCTTCTGTGATATGGCTGACGGTTTTTCTGCATTCTGCGAAGGCTCGGTATTTGTTGCTCATAATGTCCGCTTTGATTATAGTTTCATCGGTGATGCATTCAGGCGGCTGGATCGACCATTTCAGATGCCGCTGCTGTGTACCTGCGTTGAGATGCGTAAATGGTATCCAGGCAATGCCTCCTACAGTTTGAAAAATTTATGCGACACCTATGAAATTGAACTGACGTCACACCATCGTGCGATGTGTGACGCACTGGCGGCAACAGAGCTGCTAAAAATGATAAACAGCAAAAGAATCGATGCAGGGTTAGGAAATGAGTGAGGAAGCGATTGCAAGAATTAAAGGCTTGCCCTGCTGGCAACACCTGGTTTCTGTGGAACCGCTGAGCGGCGGTATGACTAATCTTAATTATCGGGTGCAGGATGGAGACAATACCTATGTCGTAAGACTGGGAGACAGTATGCCGGAGCATTTGCTGTGGCGGGAGAATGAAGGTACGGTTTCCCAGACCGCCGCAGACTGCGGATTCTCGCCGCGAGTAGTGCATCGTGAGCAGGGCTTGCTGGTGATAGATTTCATCGAGGGTCATGTGTTTACCGAATCAGATGTAAGACAGCCCGATAATATTAAAAGACTGGTGCCCTTGCTTCGTCGATTCCATCAGCAAATGCCGCAGAAATTTGACGGCTACCCGGTCATTTTCTGGGTGTTTCAGGTGCTGCGCCATTACTGCAATATGTTGCAACAGGCCGATAGCCCGCATTGCAGAAGAGTTGCTGAATTCGAAGAGATTTCCGCCAGGCTGGAAAAAGATGTAGGTCCGGTGGATATCGTTTTTGGTCACAATGACCTGCTCGCTGCAAACTTTATTGATGATGGAGATAAAATCTGGCTCATCGATTTCGATTATGCAGGCTTTAACAGCCCACTTTTTGATCTTGCTAATCTGGCCTCAAATAGCGAGTTTGATGAAGCCGATGAGCGGATGATGCTGGAACAATATTTTGCCGAGCCATTGCAACAGGACCGCTGGAAAAGTTATCGTGCAATGAAGTGTGCTTCATTGCTTCGTGAAGCGATGTGGTCGATGGTGTCGGAATCCTACTCCAGGATTGATTTTGACTATGGCGGCTATACCCGGGAAAATGACCGGCGTTTTACTGACGCCTATGCGGATTATCGGGCAGTGTTTGGCTAACCTGGCTGTCTGAAATTGACTAAGAAATACTTTGGTTCTCCATTGCCATTAAAAATGATGATGGCTAGATACTATTGAATGGAACAGGCCGTCAATGGTTAAACGGCGCTGACAATTACGGCATCACCCTGGAGGCGCGTTTGAAGCCGCCATGTGGTTTCTATGAAGTACTGGCTTCTAATCTCAGTTACAGAAGCAGTACAATCGATTGATCAGCCTGATATCAACTCAATCCCAGGATTTGTCAGGTGGCTCAGGTCATCGTAGTTTCCTGGATGAATTGATTGATGCGCGGTATTTGTAAGTTTTAAACGTAACCACCCTAAATAATATGGAATCAAAATGAAAAATAAATTTGCAGCGCTGCTTTTGTTCGCCACTATGTTTATTTCCCAGCCTGGTCTGGCTGACGATGCTTTGAAAGCCCGTGAGGTCGTTGAGAAGGCGAACCTTTCGGTTAAGAACTTCACCGTCGATCCCAATATGCAGTATTTGCGGGATAATATTGGTAATGCAGAGGGGTTGTTGATCATTCCTGCCATGATCAAAGGTGCTTTTATCGTCGGTGGTTCCGGTGGTACCGGTGTATTGCTGTCGAAAGCGCAAGGCGATAAAAACCAATGGAGTAGCCCCGCTTTCTATACCATGAGCTCCGGCAGCATAGGCTTCCAATGGGGCGGCGAGGTGTCAGAAATTATTTTAATGGTGATGACCAAAAAAGGAATGGACCATCTATTGAGTTCATCATTCAAGCTGGGCGCTGATGCCACCGTAGCTGCCGGCCCTGTAGGGGTTGGTACCAAAGCACAAACCGCGGATATCCTTGCGTATTCGAGAAGCAAGGGGGCGTTTGCCGGCTTCAGTGTAGAGGGTGCTGTTGTGAAGGTTCGGTCAAAGTATAACGCGGCATACTATCGCAAGGATGTGCGCCCGGTGGACATTCTGGTGGCTCAGAATATCAGCAGTCCCCACGCCGACGGACTTCGAAGTTCAGTGTCTGCCTTGATTGCGGCAGGAAAGTGACCTAAGCCCTGATCAATTTTCTTCGGCTACTGCGGGCGAGGAATGGTCGACGGCTAAAGACAGTGTTCCTCTGATTGAAATACGGTGATCAGAGAATATCGTTTTGCTAACCGACCAGACCTCGCGCAACCATCGAATTCACTTCGCATGATTGAAAAAGCTGGCTTTAACAAGGCGCTTAAATCAGGAATATCTCGCGGAATAATCAACTAGCCTAAAACTGTGATGGTTTGGCCTGTGTGCAGTCAACGAGCGCTATCTGTAGAAATGCGGGCTGCTGGTTCACACTTGCCGTGTTTGTTTTTTGTTGGAGCAATATCAATGTCTGGCTAACGTTCGAATGAATTGATTTTTATTGACTGATCTGAATAAGGAACCCGGCAGTCTGCCGGGTATTTCCAGACAGCATAAAATTGTCGAAAAATTGGGTTAGAATAAGTCCGCTCATGCATACCGCAGTGTGATCAATTCAGTGCCAGCATTAATTTGCGTGGCTGGATCTGTCGCTGGCTCCAGGATTACGAGGTCTAATAAATGCATATAAACCAATAACATAGATATAGAAACTGGAGAAAATTAATTTCTATGGCTGGATTTGTTAAAGCTTATGTAAGGCACGTCGATTATTGGTCGACCAAGGCGGGGCGTTTTGCAATGTACGGCATATTCCTGATGATCGGGACACTGCTGCTTGGGGCCTTTACCCGAAATGTCATCAATATGCCGCTGTCCTGGACCGTAGAGCTGGCCCAGTTCACGATGGCTGCTTACTATATTGTGGGCGGTGCGTATTCCATGCAACTGAACGACCACGTTCGCATGGATCTTATTTATGATCGTTGCTCCGATCGGAACAAGGCAAGAATTGATAGTTTTACCAGTTTTTTCCTGGTGTTCTATCTGGTGTGTCTGCTGGTGGGATCGATTTCCAGCACAATGTATGCCATTGAATACGATCAGAGAAAATTTTCTCAATGGAACCCTTCGATGATTCCCATCAAGGTCATCATGGTCTTTGGAATTATCCTGATGCTGTTGCAGGCGATATCAACTTTCTTTAAAGACTTCGCTAAGGCTCGGGGAGTTTCAATCCAATGAGTTACGAAGCCATCGCAATCCTGATGTTTGCATCCATGCTGCTGATGCTGCTCACCGGCCAGCGGGTATTCGGCGCTATCGGTTTTGTCTCTGCCGCTGCGGCTTTATTGCTGTATGGCAATGGTGCCATTGAGATGCCTTTCAATGCGGCATTCAAGTTGTTCAACTGGTATCCGCTGCTGACCCTGCCGTTATTCATTTACATGGGATACATCCTGTCAGAATCCGGCATTGCTGATGATCTTTACCGGATGTTTCACGTCTGGTTTGGAGGTCTGAAAGGTGGCCTCGCTGTGGGTACCATTGGATTAATGGTTGTGATCTCGGCGATGAATGGCCTGAGCGTGGCGGGGATGGCCATCGGCGCCACCATTGCGCTTCCCGAGATGTTACGGCGTGGTTATGACAAGATCATGATCACCGGAGTGGTGCAGGCGGGAAGTTCCCTGGGGATACTGGTGCCGCCGAGCGTGGTGCTGGTGTTGTACGGCATGATAGCCCGCCAGCCCGTTGGCAAACTCTGGCTGGCTGGCGCCATCCCCGGGTTGATGATGGCGACGATGTTTGTGATCTATATAGTGGTGCGCTGTAAAATTCAGCCACACCTCGGGCCTACCGTCTCGATAGAAGAGCGCAGTATGCCGATGGCTGAGAAGCTGAAACTGTTGCGTGCAGGCATTATTCCCTTTGCCATTTTCTTTCTGATGACCGGGTTGTTCATTATGGGCATCACCAGCCTGGTTGAAAGTTCGGCAGTTGGCGCAACTGCGGCTACCCTTGCCGCATTGTTCAGAGGGCGGTTGAATAAGCACGTGCTTGAAGAAACCATGCGCAAAACCCTGGGAATTTCCTGCATGTTCATGTGGATTATCCTGGCGGCCCTTTGTTTCGGCGCGGTATTCGACGGCATTGGTGCAGTGCGGGCGATAGAGTCGCTTTTTATTACCAAATGGGATCTGACGCCCTGGGAAGTGCTGATAATGATGCAGCTTTCCTATCTGGTGATGGGGATGTTTCTCGACGATACAGCGATGCTGGTGATCGTTGCCCCGCTATATGTGCCGCTGGTCAAGGTCCTTGGGTTCGATCCTGTATGGTACGGTGTTTTATACACCATCACCTGTCAGATCGCGTATATGACGCCACCATTTGGTTATAACCTGTTTCTGATGCGTGCCATGGCGCCCAAGGAAATTACCCTTATTGATATCTATCGGTCGATCATTCCGTTTGTTCTGGTAATGACCTTGGCACTGATACTTGTTATGGTATTCCCGCAGATAGCAATGTGGCTGCCTGAGTATGTCTACAGCAGATAAAGTAAAAAAGTAAAAGAAGTAAAAAATTAAAAGTATTTCTCAAACCACTACAGGAGAATGTTCATGAAAGAAGTAGAGAAAAAAAACAGCCTCACCGGCGCGGTGAGCACAAAACAAAACGCTCAGCCTAATCGGCGTGACTTCATCAAGAAAACCGGTGCTGCAACAGCAGGGATTCTGGCGGCGGGAACTGCACCTTATGCATTTTCCCAGAGTAATCCGATTAAATGGCGCTTGCAGACTTATTCAGGTGCACCATTGGGTGCCCACGTTATCAAGCCACAAATTGAGGCATTCAATCGCGCGGCCCATGGCCAGATGGAAATCGAACTTTATTATGCCGATCAGCTGGTGCCCACCGACGAATTGTTCCGCGCAGTACAGAATGGCACTATTGACGCTGTCCAAAGTGATGACGCCACTATGGCTTCTCCCGTAGATATCAATGTCTTCGGTGGATATTTTCCATTTTCAACCCGATATAGCCTCGACCTGCCGGTGCTGTTCAAGTACTACGGTCTGGACCAGATCTGGGCGGAGGCTTACGGAGAGATAAAGGGTGTTGAATGGCTCGGTGCGGGTGCCTGGGACCCTTGCCATATATTTACCAAAACACCTATTCGCAGTCTCGAGGATATGAAGGGCAAGCGCGTGTTTGGTGTGCCTACTGCAGGCAGATTCCTGTCTCGCTACGGACTGGTGCCGGTGACATTGCCGTGGGACGATATTGAGGTCGCCATTCAGACCGGTGAACTCGATGGGGTTGCCTGGTGCGGTTTTACCGAAGCCTATGAAGTTGGCTGGGCAGATGTCTGTAACTATGCATTGACCAACAACGTCACAGGTGCGTGGTGTGGTTCTTATTTTGCCAATACTGACAGCTGGGAAAAAGTGCCGGCTCATCTGCAGGAATTGTTCAAACTGTCCATGGATAGCTCTCACTACTACCGCCAGATCTGGTATTGGGGCGGTGAAGCCAAGCTTAGAGTGGAAGGCAAGAAGATGGAGCTCACTACTATTCCGAAGCAAGAATGGGACCAGGTGGTGAAGGATGCGGAAGAATTCTGGGATGAACTGGCCTCCATCAGTCCAAGAGCCGCCAAAGTGGTGCAGATATTCAAAGACTACACAGCGGTGATGGAAAAAGCCGGTGTGCCGTATCGCTACGGTTAATAAAGTCGCAAACCGCCTCGGCGCTGACAGCGTCGAGGCGATCTAACTTGTTGAAAACAAAATAATAACTAAAAATTTGTTAATCCTGGTGTCGGCTTTATGGCTTTTATGCTGTGCACTTTTAGAATATGATTAGAGGGAGGTGTTGTATTCTGTAAACTATATTATTAAAACTATATTGAAATATGTGGAGGATCATCAATGGCGGCGACCGAAAATTTCGCGCGTCGGGACACAGCTGAGAGGTCTGAGCTTGAGTCCGTTGACGCAGATATGAGTGCTGACGACAATGTCACCGAGGTCACCGAGGAGGATGACGATGATGCACTATTGTGGGGGGTCTCTCTGCATCAGCCCAGTATTCCCTCGTATCAGGAATCTGGCGCTCTCACCAATAGTCTTGAATCGGCCATCCAAACCCTTGTAGCGGCACTTCAACGAGAATTTGCCCGGGAGCGCAAGGAGGAGCAGAAAAATCTACAGGAGGCTTTCCGGCAGCAGATAAAACGCCTTGAGCTTGAAGCCAATCGTCAGCTGAAAAAGAAAATAGCCCATGCCCGTGGTAAGGATCGAGCAAGGGCGGAGGAGCGTGAGCAGCGACTTCTTGCGATGGTCAAGAATCTGAATCGGCTAGCCAAGGAGATTGCCAACCAGAAGCTGCAGCTTAAAAAATCAAAACAGGAATTTGAACAAAAGCTGGTGGAAAGTGATTTTATTCAGACCGAACTGCAGAACATCGGCAAGCAGATGAGTGAACAGGTGGACTCCCTCGGTGATTCGCTGCTTGATGATAGTTTTATCGAAGAGACCGAAGTTAAAAAATTTGCCTGAGTTACTGATGGGAGAGTGTGGTCGAGCTCTTGATTTAAAGCAGTAATTATACAAACGAACCCGGACCACCGTTACCCTTGCCGGAAGAAAAAAGTAAACGAGTAAGGCTGGTAATCCCAACATAAAGCGCATCCCGGTAATCATCGAGTGATGAAATTCCGGGACTCATTTTCGCAATAAATATATTTTTTCGGTCAGCGTGTCCAGTCCGCGGTCCTTGAGGTTACCCACGATGTCAGGCCCACTGGACTCGCTGATCAGATTTATGCAGAAATCATTCTGAAACAGCTGTTCGAATTCTTCCCCAGAGACAGAAAATGGTGGCCCTTTCATTTTATCCTGGTCGTATTCCATTGTGATATACAAAGCCCGGCTTGGGCCGGGCAATATGTCCGCCAGATGCCGGGCATAGCGTTGTCGCATATCAGGAGGCAGCGCTATCAATGCGGCGCGATCGTAAATGCCTTTTATCTGCTTGACATGATCCGACGTCAATTCGAAGAAATCACCGGCCCAGAGTTCGATCTCACCGCTTTGGAATACTTCAAATCCATCTTTGTGAAAGGTTGAATAGTCCAGACCGTTTTCTTTAAAAAAATCAATACAGGCGATGGGGCTCAATTCGACCCCGAGTATTGTGAATCCCTGCTGCTGCAACCAGAGCATATCTGCGCTTTTGCCACAGAGTGGCACAAGGACTTTGTCTCCGGCGGTGAGTTTAAGTTGTGACCAGTACTTCTTTAGCCTGGAATTTACTTTTTGCTGATGAAAACCAATTTTGTTTTCAGACCAGCGCTGGTGCCAGAAATCTTGTTCCATCGTATAAATTATGTTTAGCCTGGTTGTTGAATTAATTGCGCTAGTTCGTTGCTGCAATCGGCAATAGACTTGCCGCTGGTGTCGAGTCGATACTGGGCGCGCTGGTAGTGGGGTTGGCGTGACGCGAGCAGCGTTCTCAGGTTGTTCATTGCGTCTGGATTGCCTTCTACGGGGCGTCGATCACCCTGGGCCATTACTCGTCCCATGTGTTCTTCGGGCTCTGCGGTCAACCATACGGTATGGAAATTGTTAAGGAGAATTTTATAGGTTTCGGCATTGGAGACGATGCCGCCCGCTACTGCTAATACGAAGTTGCTGTGTTCCCTGGTGATTTTCTCGAGACACAATCGCTCCAGTTCACGATAGCGTTGCTCGCCATAAAGAGAGAAGATGTCAGCCACGGTGAGGCCGCTCTCTCTGGTGATTTCCTGGTCCTGTTCAATAAATGGCATGCCGAGTTGCAGTGCCGCTCGACTGCCAATGGTGCTTTTTCCTGCGCCTCTCAAACCGATCAGTGCAATTCGACCGTTTTTCCCGCCGAGCTGGTGTTGTTCTATCCAGTGTTCGACATGTTGCAGTAAGTCTGTTTTCTGCTGGTCGTCAAGGGGCTCCATTCTTTCGACTATCCGCTGTGCCTGTGCACTTAACGCCGTCCTCTGAACCAGTTGTTCAATCGGGGTTTCTATGGCGCGGGCTATCTGCTGTAACAGGCGCACAGATATATTACCTTTACCTGTTTCCAGCTGTGCAATGTGACGTTCCGATACACCGCTGTTGGTGGACAATTCACGGCGGGTCAGGCCGATAGACTCTCTGGCCGCGCGTACCCTTTTGCCTACCACAATCAGCAGCTCCTGACGTTCAACAAAGTCAGCATAGAGCAGTTTCTCAGCGTGCAGGTTCACTTGCCCTGGACCGAAAGGTAGTGCTGAATGCGTCGTCGCATATTGACCGGTATAGGCATTGGTTTCATGTCCGTGGCGCTGACAAAGGCAGCTGTGGTTTCTCCGCTAAAACATATAATGCCGGATTGTCTGCCCTCGACCCGATGGACCAAAGACGAATTGCCCAGTTTTTCCACCAATACTCTGATTAAAAGTGGTGCTAAAGGTGTCACCGGTGACTTGAACTGGAAGCCCATGGCGACAAACGGTGTGCCGATGCCGTAGTGCAGGTTTAATTCAAACCAGTTGGCCTGCAGACAGGATTTGTACCAGGCCTCTATCGCCAGCAGCCCCCATGCGGGAATGTTAGCAGTGTAAGCAATCTGGGCAGGATCACAGTCCCCCCAGGATACCGTTTGCTGGTGTTCAAATACGGAGTCCAGATTGCATTGTGCAGTGTCGAGGTCCCGGCTTTCTGCGGGTGAATGAATGCCCGCCATTTAATAAGTCTCTACGTGATAGCGTCCCGAGGCACGCATACTGGTTTTCAGATCCTGCCACTGTATATGACTGCCAAGGCAGATTTCTTCCAGTGCATTCTCGACACCGGATTCCATGCCTTTCAATCCGCATACATAGATATGGGTATCATCTTGCTGTAACAGTTCCGAGACTTTGGCAGATTCTTTTTGCATGCGATCCTGTACATATTCTTTTGGTTGATCCGGTACCCGGGAAAACACCAGGTGTTGTTCCAGCAGCGAGTCTGGTAATTTGCTCAGCGGGCCGAAGTAGGGCAGTTCTTCAGGGGTACGAGCGCCAAAAAACAACAGTAACTTTCCGGCGGCTCCGGGTGCGGCACGACGGCGGCGTTCTGTAAATGCACGGAACGGCGCCGAACCGGTGCCGGTACAAATCATAATGATGTTGGCATTGGTATCGTTCGGCATCAGGAAGGTGCCACCGAAGGGACCAGTGACCTCGAGCTGATCGCCTTTGTTGAGATCACAAAGATAGTTAGAGCAGCGTCCGTTCAGTTCGCGTTTGACGGTCAACGCCAGATTATTGGTATTTGGTTTCTCACCATCCCGCGGGCTGGCAATGGAATACAGGCGGATGGCTTCAGGACTTTCTCCTGCCCTGGCTGGCGGCGCGATGCCGATGCTCTGGCCTTCCAGTACAGGAAACACCTGGTCACCGAGGTTGAGGATTATGTGCCTGACATCAGATTCGGTATCACTCCCGGTGATTCGATAATTACCCTGGACCGTGGCCAGCGCCGGCTTCCTGCGGCTATACAGGTTGATGGTCGGTTTGGCAGCGCTTGATGGCGCAACGGGTCTGCCCCCTGTGCCTGCATGGGCCTGTTCAAGTAATGCAGCGATTTCATTTTCAATGGCTTCTTCCAGGGCTTCACCCTCTGGACCTTCAAATTCTTCCTGCTCTGGCAGCTCCTCCCATTGCAGCTGATCATCTACTGCGTGAGGCGTTACCACCAGGCGCCAGTTGTCGATGGAGCCAGTCGGACAGGGCGCAATACAATCCATGCAGTAATTACATTTATCTGCATCAACCACGACATTGTCATCATTATGACTGATGGCCCCAACCGGACAGGTCTCTTCACAGGTATAGCAGCGGATGCAGATCTCAGGATCAATCAGATGCTGTTTAATTAAAGCGGTCATGACGGCTGTTGCTGTAGCGTTAATTGAGCTGGACAAATTCGAAATCGCCGGGTTGTTTGTCCACGCCTACCTTGGGCGCGGCAATCCAGCCGGCATACTTGCCGGGTTCTGTAGCTGGCTGCATCAGTGAAGCTATAAATTCCCCATCCTGTTGCGAAGGCAGCCATTCATTGCGTTGCGCTGCAAAGGCTTCAGCGGAAATGAGGATACCTTCGGGCGTGATGGAAACCTCAGAAAATTCACCAATGGCACGGTGGAAACCACAATGGGGCAGGTTGATCTCAAAATCCAGCCCCGCTTTTTTGATGATTTTATTCCATCGGCCTACGCCTTTTCCGGCATCACTGGAGTAATCGTCCCGCAGTCGTGAATTCAGCGCGGTAAGCGCATTTTCTTCAACGCTTCTGATCTCACCATCTACCACTTTCAGCACCGGATAAGCGTCATTGATCAGCTGGTGATCATCATCAATTTTATCTTCCTGGTAGCGCCCTTTTATTCCGGCGTTGTAAGCGTTTGCGGCATTGGTCGACACTTCCGAGCCAAACAGATCAAGGGACAGGGAATAATGCAGATTTGCCTTCTTTTGCAGCGTCGGCAGGTCGATAACACCCAGCGCACGAATTTTTTCGATCTCGAAGGGGTCGCTGATTCCGGCCTGGTTCATTGCCTCACAGGTACGCTCAATGACCCTTCCTACGCCACTTTCACCGACAAACATATGGTGTGCTTCTTCCATCAACATAAAGCGGGTGGTGCGTGAAAGCGGATCGAACCCGGACTGGGCAAGGCTTTCGAGCTGCATCTTGCCGTCACGATCGGTAAAGAAGGTAAACATGAAGAAAGAAAGCCAGTCCGGTGTTGCCTCGTTGAAAGCACCCAGCATCCGAGGTTTGTCTGCATCCCCGGATCGACGTTGCAGTAACATATTGGCTTCTTCGCGTCCGTCCGCAGCAAAATACTTCTGCAGCAGGTATACCATCGCCCACAGATGCCGGCCTTCTTCCACGTTGACCTGGAAAAGATTGCGCATGTCGTAGAGTGACGGCGCGGTTTTGCCCAGATGGCGCTGCTGCTCCACCGAGGCCGGCTCAGTGTCACCCTGTATCACAATCAGGCGTCGTAACATCGCACGATACTCTCCGGGCACTTCCTGCCATGCGTCTTCACCCTTGTGATTGCCGAAACCAATTTTTCGCTCTTCTATCTGCGGTGCCAGCAGAATGCCCCATCGATATTCCGGCATCTTGACATAGCCAAACTGCGCCCAGCCATCCTTCTCAACACCAACTGCAGTGCGCAGATATACCTTTTTTTCCTGGAAACCCTCGGGGCCCATATCCTTCCACCAGTTGATATAACCGGGATGCCAGCGCTCCAGCGCCTTGAGAACGCGACGGTCATCAGCAAGCCCCACGTTATTTGGTATCAGCGTATCGTAATTTACTTCTGTAGTTGACATAGCTATTCCCTACACTCGTTGTCGATTGAAATTTGCTTTCTGGCCACTGCCATAACGTCTTAATGCACCCTCCTCACCAACGGCATTAGGACGTTGAAAAATCCAGTTCTGCCAAGCAGTGAGGCGGCCAAATATCTTGGTTTCCATGGTCTCCGGACCGGCAAAGCGGAGATTTGCTTCCATGCCGGTCATTGCGTCCGGTGAAAAGCTGACCCGCTCTTCGAGAAAGATTCTTACTTCATCCTGCCAGTCAATATCATCGTAACTGGCGGTGACCAGTCCGAGTTCCTCGGCCCTGCTTGGGTCGATCATCAGGTACTTGTTTTTTTCGGCAGTTTCGATGGATTGCGGTTCACCAAGAAAACGCGTGGCGATCCGGCTGATACCATTTGACATGGGATGACGGCCGAAATTGGCATCAGTCAGTGCGATTTGTGCCTCCGGTAGATCGTTGTCTTCGAATTCTCCCAGGGCCATAAAACTGCGATCACAGGCAAAAGCGATTTCCGCCAGCGTACCGGCGAAGCAACTACCGGGTTCGATCAATGCCACCAGTGAGCGAGCAGTGAGATCGATGCGTTTGAGTACCCGCGTCCACTGCAATAAAATTTCCCGCACCAGCCAGTGTTCAGCATGTTGTTCAAGAAACCGGTCCATTGCCATCATCAGCTCAGGGTCTCCACTGGTGGCAAATTCCAGCAGACCGATTTCGTCTTCGTTGGATCTTAAGTGCAGAAGGGCGTCATCGAGTTCTCTGGCGGCACGCAGTGGCCAGAACTGATCCCCCATTGTGTGCAATGTATCAATATCTCCAGCGGGTGCCTCAGTAGGGCCATTGACGGTGATACGGGCGATACCTTTACGCCTTTGGATTTGTACCGTGACCGTGGAGTAATTTACCTCATCGCCTGAGATGTTGCGTTGAAGGGGTTTCAGTGCAATGCCTGTGTCGGCACAACGCTGGGATTGCTGTGCCAGCTCCCGCGCTGTTGCAGTAACGATCTCATCGAATTGAGATCTTGCTGCAATTTGATCCACCAATCGCCATTCAACCGCCTTTTCGCCTTTAATACCTTCTTCAATACAACAAAAAATATCTGAGCGGTCTCTGCGCACTTTTCGTTTATCGGTAAGCCTGGTCAGGCCTCCGGTGCCGGGCAACACCGCCAGCAACGGTACCTCCGGTAGCGCTACAGATGAGTTGCCATCGTCCACCAGAACAAGGTGATCACAGGCCAGCGCAAGCTCATAACCACCCCCGGCACATGCACCCTGAATGGCGGCGATAAATTTGATCCCGGAATATTCACTGGCCTGTTCGATGGAGTTGCGTGTTTCATTGGTAAACTTACAGAAGCCAACCTTATGGGCGTGAGTGGCAGAAGCCAGCATTCGAATATTTGCACCTGCACAGAAAACCTTGTCCTTGGCGGATTGCAGAATCACTGCCCCCACAGCGGGGTGTTCGAACCTGATTCGTTGCAAAGCATCATAGAGCTCGATATCTACACCAAGATCGTATGAGTTCAGTTTTAACTCATAACCCTCGAACAGCCCGCCATCCTGGTCAACATCCATCACAAGCCTGGCAATCTCGCCCTCGATCTCGAGTCTCCAGTGACGGTAAAGATCGGGGCTGGTCTGGAAGTCAATGGTCATGATAGTTACGCGGGTTGAGTTATCTGGAGGGCAGTTTTCCTTACCCTGAAATATGCACTATTATGTTCATTTTGGGAACTTCAGTACGATATCTCTGGCTTTATATGCAAGCTGGGTTCAAAAAAGGCATTATAGTGCCTATTCTGCCACTAATTCACTGAGCAAGATATGACTCACCCCCATCAGCACCTGATGGCGGTTTCTACCTGAAAAGGCCTCTTCACCGAGGGCTGTGGCGTGCAGCAGAATTTTCTGCGCCACGGTATTTTTATTCTGCATGATTTTCAGGCGCGCATTGGCAATCTGTATCAGCGCCTGTAACAAAAACCGTTGTCGACTATTGGCATGGCATCGCAGCCAGACCGCTTCCCAGATTTCATGGCTCTCCCAGTAAAACTGGTGAGTAAATAAATGCCAGCCATAGCGGTAGACCAGATTGCCTCTCCATTGGTCGGTGGCAATGTTCTCGGGACACTGTTGTTTGATGCTTTGCAGAAACTCGAGGTCAGGTTCACTGCCACTGCCTGGTATATGCCGTTTTGCCGGCAGTCCGAATGCGCTATAAGCGAGATCGTCGGGGATAAGATGATCCGCTGGAAAATCAGGGGCGCGCTTCAATGTGATCGGCAAACAAACGTTTCGATCGCGTCAAGAGTCGGTATTGTCTGATCACGGTGCGGTGCGTGTCGGCATTGTTCTAACAGGCAGACCTCCACCGGACTGCGGGCTTGCTGCTGAACAATCTCTACCTGGGCAATGCTGCCATACTGATCCTGTAACCCCTGAATCACCAGAATCGGTACCGCTATATCTGCAATGCAGTGGGTGATATTCCAATGGACAAACCGTGGATCGAGCCAGGCGTCATTCCAGCCTTTGAATGCGCAGTCAACATTGTCGCCATGATGCAGTTGAAGATGCTGACGGAGGTCGCCGGAAACATAGGCGAGCCTGGCTTGTTTGATGGCACTGATTGAGATTTTTTCGCTGAAAAAATGTGGTGCCAGCAGAATGATCCCCTTGACCCTGGGATCCGGAGTATCTGCCGCATAAATGGCACTGATGGATGCGCCATCGGAATGACCAAGCAAAAAGATATTTTCTGCATCAAGACCGGTAACCATCTCCGGCAGATATCTGCTGGCTTCGATCTCCATATAGTCCAGTGGCCGGGGTAATTGACAGGAATCAGAAGTGCCATAGCCAATGCGGGAATAGCTCAATACGGAGCACCCTGTTCGCTGTGCCAGCAGTTGTGGAAATTGCCGCCACATGGATACACACCCGAGACCTTCATGCAGCAATACAAATACGGTAGAAGAGGGTGGCGGCTGAGAATTGTCTGGAACGAACCACTTGTATTCAAGCCGGGCATCGACGCAGTAAAAATGCCCCTTGCCAGCGTGGCTGAACATCACTCAGTTACGCAGTCTGAAGCGCTGAATTTTGCCGGTAGCGGTTTTTGGTAAGGTTTCGACAATTTGAATATCTCTAGGATACTTCCATTTGCCGACGGCATTTTTTACATGCTCTTTCAATATCTGCTCAAGGTCAGCATCATCTGCCCCGGACTGCAACACCACAAATGCCCTGGGCTTGGTCAGATCGTCTTTATCTTTATATCCTACTACCGCCGCCTCCAGTACTGCGCTGTGGCTGACCAGAGCTGACTCTACTTCAAATGGTGACAACCACTGGCCACTGACCTTAAACATATCATCGGTGCGGCCGCAATAAATGTAACGACCATCACCGGTTCTGGTGTATTTATCGCCAGTTCGTGTCCAGCAACCTTCAAAGGTCGCACGATTTTTCTCTCTCTGATTCCAATAGCCCGGGGTAGATGAGGGGCCATCTACCAGAAGCTCTCCAATTTCATCCGCAGCAACCTCCTTACCGTTTTCATCGACTAATCGCAGCTGATAGCCCGGAACCGCCACCCCTGAGGTGCCGTAAACAACATCTCCCGGTTGGTTTGAAAGAAAAATATGCAGCAATTCTGTAGAGCCGACACCATCAATGATGTCTACACCAAAAGTACTTTTCCATTTTTCACCTACTTCCCGGGGCAGGGCTTCTCCGGCAGACACACAAAGTCTCAGGTTTTTACAGCTGACCTTTGCTCCTCCCCCCGTGTGTGCAAGCATTGCGGCATATAGTGTCGGCACGCCACAAAAAACACTTGGCTGGTGTTTCTGCAGCGTGTCGAACATATCCTGGGGCGTTGGCCGACCGGGCCACAATATTGTGGTTGCGCCCACTGACATCGGGAAGCTCAATGCATTGCCCAGGCCATAGGCAAAAAATAATTTGGCGGCGGAAAATACAACATCGTCCTGCTGCAGCCCAAGGGTTTGCTGGCCAAACAATCGCGCAGTTTCCATCATGCTGGAGTGGATATGCGGAACACCCTTGGGCGTGCCTGTGGACCCTGAGGAGTAGAGCCAGAATGCGGTTTCATCGCAACAGGTTCTAGCGGTATCAAAACTGTCAGGCTGTTCCAGCATTGCATCCTGCAGACTATCGAACCCTCCTTGTGCATTGCCATCAACAAAGACTTTCTGCAGGTAAGGCAGGTTCTGCAATACTGGTTCAACGGTGGGCAGCAGCGGAGAAGAGACAAACAGAATCTGTGCCCTGGCATCTTCAAGAATGTACTGATAAGGCTCCGCGCCTAACAGTGTATTGACCGCAACGGGCACCACCCCTGCGCGAATGGCGCCAAGAAAAACCGCAGGCCAGTCCACGGTATCATGCATCAATATGGCAACCCGTGTTTCGGCTTTGACTCCCGATGCAGTCAGTAGATTAGCAACACGGTTGCTGTTTCGCTGGAGTTCGGCATAGCTGACAGATCTGCAAGGGTCAACAAACGCCAGTTTTTCACCACGGCCTTCTGTTATATTGCGGTCAAGCAGGTCGGTAACAGCATTATAATGTCGAGGATAGGTCATAGGCAGTGGCTAAATGTTTAATCGCTGGAGTCAGGCCTCCTTCGGTTACGGAAGACGTTGAGACTCTTGATGAAATCTTCAGACATAAAGCATGTGGTCTGGTTTTCCGCTTCATTTTCTAACGCCAGACGTAATTCATCAAGTGGTTTGCTGTAATATCGTTTGACGTGCTGTACAGATAGTGCAGGTTTGTTGGCAAGAATTTTGGCTTCCATCCAGGCAGTATCCATGGCCCCGCCCGGCAGGCACGACTGGTCAACCAGCCCCATTTCCAACGCTGTCCGGGTGTCAAACTTGCTTGCTTCCCACAGCAGCTTTCGCGCCGTTGCGCGACCCACCCGATCTGGCAGTGTGGTGCTTAAGCCCCAGTCGGGTCCAAGGCCAACCCGACTGAACGAAAACGTGAAGCGTGCAGAATTACTCGCAATCACTTTGTCGCACAGCAGGGCAATGCCAATACCGGCGCCAGCCGCATGACCCTCGATGGCGGCAATCACCGGCTTGTCACAACCAGCAATGGCCATTGCAGTATCCCGTATATCCTGCATCTGCAACAGTGCGGCCTGCTCGGTCATATCTTCCATTGACGCAATATCCCCACCGACGCAGAAATTATCTTTGCTACCGGTGATAATGACAGCGTGTATTTCATCGTCAGTACGAATCGATGTAAAAATCTGTTGTAAATCGCTTCGCATATTCTGGTCGATCACGTTCACCAGTTCAGGCCGGTTTAACGTAATGGTCATCACTCCATGAGCGCTGTGGGTTAGAACGCTCGCTCCAATTTGCATATTCATATTTTTATTATCGCTATGTTTTCCCGTTTGAATGGAATGCGATGTATGTCCTCCTCAAGTTCATACTCCTGTGCATATCGATGTCCCTCATACACCGCTGCGGCGATGGTGGAGGGTGCAAGACAATCACCAATTCTGCTGATGCCCTGGATGCCTGCGCTGGCCAGATTTTTCTGCAAATCATTAAGCTGGTGAAAAAGCTGATTTTGTGGCTGCCTTGAAGTAACCATCACACAGTGATCTGCAGCGATTGTGGTCAACTGATCGCTATTGTGACGCAGCAATTCAATAGCGCCATTTTTTATTCTGTTGATGGTATGTTTTGTAATGGTGTCGATAGCCAACCCGAACAGTCGTTTCTCTATGTGGCTTTGCTCAAGGGTGTGGTGTGTCCAGGCGGAGATTTCGGCTGCAGGGGTCACAAGTGTGACTGCAGCGCCACTTTTGCTGATCAGTTCTGCCAGCACGCTACCCATATAATAGTAATCGTCATCATAAATAATGACATTGCCCTGGAGTGACGCACCGCTGAACAATGTTTCCGGGGTGGCGATGGTGACACTGTTGTCATGTTCAATGGCTTTGAAATGGTGTCTTCCGACGCCATCTGCGCGCCAGCTTGAACCCGTGGCCAAAGCGATCCTGTCTATTGCTAATTCCGCAGAAAACTCCACTACCTGGGTTGCATCCAGCAGGCTGTTGAGATGGATGGAAACGTTGTCAAGCTTGTCAATCTGTCCGAGACGATAGTCCACCACACGCTTCCAGCTCCACAGTCCGGGTAATTTTGCTTCGTTGACTATTCTGCCTCCGGCCTCGCTTGCTGCATCAGCCACTGTCACCTGGTAGCCACGACGCCCCAGCGACATCGCAGCTTCCAGCCCTGCGGGTCCGGCGCCGATCACCAGTACGTGTTCATTATCATGTTTAGCGGCAATGCGTTCGGGGTGCCAGCCACGGCGGAACTCTTCAGCCGTGGTTGGATTCTGGGTACACCGCAGGGGGTGCACTACCATGTCATTGGCGACGCATATATTGCAGCCGATGCATTCCCTGATATCTTCAACCCGACCCTGTTCAATTTTCTGCGGCAGAAACGGGTCGGCAATGGATGGCCGTGCCGCCCCGATCATGTCGAGGATACCGCGCCTGATTTGCGACACCATCGTGTCGGGTGAAGTAAACCGACCGACACCGACGACCGGTTTTGCGGTGACTTTCTTGACGAATGCGGTGTACTGCTCCTGAGCACCTTCCTCTGAAAATCGTGCGGTAACAGAATCATTTGACCAGTCGGAAACGTTCACATCCCAAAGGTCTGGAATTTCGGCGAGCATTTCAACAATATCTCTACCTTCCTCTTCAGCAACGATCCCCTCCGGGCCCATGAGTTCGTCTACGGCGAGCCGAACTGCGATGGCACACTGATCACCCACCGCTTCTTTAGTATCCAGAAGAATTTCCCGTAGAAAACGCACCCTGTTCTCCAGGCTGCCACCATATTCATCGGTACGCTGGTTGTGACGCCTGCTGATAAAATGATGGGCGAGGGAGAGATCGTGGCCGGCGTAACAGTAGATGATGTCAAATCCTGCATCCCTGGCTCGAATGGCAGCGTCGACATGCATTTTACGCATTTCCGTTATTTCGGCCTTGCTCATGGCATAGGCCTGCACAGGATCATCGCTGCCCGCCATCATATCCGATACCGCCATAATCGGCAGCCTGCTGTATCGGTTAATGGCATGGTGGCCGTTATGTGCAAGTTCGATAGCGGCCAGGGCGCCATGTTGATGAATCGCGTCGACACTCAGGGCGAGTTGCGCCACATCCCCGGCATCCCACAGACGTGCCTCAATATAAGGTGAGACATCTGAAGTGGGATGGATTTCACATTCTTCGGTGGAGATAACAGACCAGCCACCTTCGGCTTTGATCGCCCTGCTGGCTGCAATAGCATGTGGATAGCGATGACCCATGCCGTTGCAATGCGGGACTTGATAAAAGCGGTTTTTAGCAGTGACCGGGCCAATTCTGACCGGTTCAAACAAAATGTCGTATCGACTATCTCGCGGCATTGTGCGAACCTGAGTGTCCAGAAGAACAGGCATGTTAGCGTACCCTTAGAAGGCAGCCAAATTCATCCGACGACTGGTTGAATAATGCCGATAAACGTCAGTACCGGGGTGACGGGTATTATAAATACCAGTCGATCTCTCTCAGGTTTTGCTCCTTAAAGGCCCTGTACTCATTCAGTTTACAACTGGTATAAGCGTCGACGTATTTTCCGCCCAGATACTGCCTCAGAAAGTCACTCTGGCGTGAAAGCTTAAAAGCAGATTGAGGATTCAGCGGAAGGGAGGGGCTTACTTTTTCTCCGGCGTTTCCCTTTGCAGGTTCGCCGCATTCGAGCTTCTGTGTGATGCCGTGGTGGATTGCTGCGAGCAGTGCAGCAAGCGTCAGGTAGGGGTTTGCATCAGCCCCCGCTATGCGGTGCTCGATGCGTCTGGAAATGCCGTGACTTTTGGGAATTCGAAAAGCCACAGATCGATTTTCAAATGCCCAGCTGGGTGATACCGGCACATATATATTGGGCACGAACCGCCGGAAAGAATTCACGTTTGGTGCATACAGTCCCATACATTCCGCCATGGTCGCCTTGAGTCCTCCGAGGGCCTGGTACAGCAGCGGGGAAGCGCAGTCCGTTTCACCATATTTGCCCCCGCCGTCAAAAGCATTGTTACCTTGCCGGTCAAGCAGGCTGATATGCAGATGAAGTCCACTGCCAGACTGCTCAGCCCAGGGTTTGGCCATAAAGGTTGCCTGGTAACCGTGTTTTCGTGCGGTATTTAAAACCGCCCTGCGAAACATCATGCATTGATCAGCGGCGGCAAGCAATGCGCTTGAATGCTGCAGGTTAATTTCAAACTGGCCCGGTGCGTATTCGCCGGAGATGGCGCCGGTAGAAACGCCTTGAGTTTTACAGCTGGTGGTTACTTCATCCAGAAATAAAGCAAACTCCTCAACATCATCCATGCTGTAAACCTGGGTGGCACCGGTACGTTGCCCCGACAAGGGTCCCATGGGAACCTGAATGTCTCCTTCACTGTCACGTGCCCGGTCGAGCAGGTAAAACTCAAGTTCAAATGCCACCACCGGCTGAAGTTCGAGACTGGTAAATTTTTCAATGACGCGCTTTAAGACATTTCTGGGTTCGAAGTAATAGGGGTCGCCCTCCAGACTCTGCAGACTCATCATCACCTGGGCGGTTGGTAACTGTGTCCAGGGGCAGTCGACCAGCGTGCCTTCAACGGGAAAACCAACCTCATCAGGGTCGCCGTCAGAGAACCCCATGCCTTCGGGGTCCATACAATCGCCATTCACCGCCAGCAGAAAGGTTCCGCCCGGTGTCATCATGCCCGAGGTAAATACCTTTTCCGCCTGATCGATAGGATAACGTTTGCCTCGAAACACACAGGACAGGTCTGGATAGTAGATATCAAGGTAACGGATGCCGGGGTGGTGCGACAGAAATTTTTTGAAAGCGTCCTGGGTAATCAAGGGTTAGTTATGTTTGTCTGGTGATGGGCAGATTATATTACAGCGCCGTTGATGTGTCGGAGAATCTGAATCAGAAAGATTTCTATTGAGCACCGGGTTGGCAGATTTTTAACGATATCAGCCGGATTCTGTTGCCTGTTCCGAGTTTCCTGAGCGATGTTCGTTGACAGGTAT